>Ga0265594_1003266_pt1 | contig 10913 bp, 7 predicted proteins | sample saktaG_11_FD_190147 | JGI IMG/M metagenome (GOLD analysis project Ga0265594, IMG submission 190147) | Saline water microbial communities from Sakinaw Lake, British Columbia, Canada - sak_2011_5_24_80m | ecosystem: Environmental > Aquatic > Non-marine Saline and Alkaline > Saline ... | reverse complement strand
GTTTTGGAAGTAAAAGGATTAAAAAATAGAATGCTTAAAGACATAAGTTTTAAACTTAAAAAAGGTGAAATACTAGGAATGTTCGGAATAGTTGGATCTGGAAGGACAGAAATCGCGCGTGCCATATTTGGATTGGACAGAAAGGATGGTGAAATTATAATTAAGGGACGCAGTGTTGCTATAAATTCACCCAGGAAGGCCGTAGAAGAGAACATAGGATTTGTGACCGAGGATCGCCATAAAGAGGGTCTGGTTCTTATAACTTCTGTCAGAAATAACATAACAATGCCTTTTATTAAAAGAATGTTAAAATATGGATTCATTAATCATAAAAATGAGAAGAAGACTGCATTAAAATATATAAAAATGTTAGATATTAAAACACCATCAGATTTGACCCTGGCAGAGAACTTAAGTGGTGGGAACCAACAAAAGATAGTTATAGCGAAGTGGCTTGGGACACAATCGGAAATATTAATATTTGATGAACCTACACGGGGAATAGACGTTGCTACTAAATTAGAGATTTATAAAATTATTTTAAGGTTATCGCAAGAAGGTAAATCAATCATTTTGATATCATCAGAAATGCCAGAAATACTTGCATTAAGCGATAGAGTGCTGGTTTTCAAGGAAGGTAAATTGATGACTGAGTTGGAAAACAGCAAGGATTTAAAAGAGGAAGATATTATTAATTATGCCGTAATGTAATAAGGGGAAAACTATGAGTTTAATCAAAAACGATGATTCTGGTAAAAAAGAGAAGTATTTGGTAAAAGAAAACGGTAAGATAAAAATATATGACTTGTTCCAGAAATCAGCAGTAATATTAGTATTATTTTCAGCAATTCTGGTATTTTCACTTTTATCACCATATTTTTTTAAACTTAGAAACATATATGCTATAGGTTTAACCGTCTCGGTAATAGGAATTATATGTATAGGACAAACCCTTTGTATATTAATTAGGGGTTTTGATCTTTCAGTAGGAGCTTGCTCGGCATTTTGTGGAATGCTTGTTGCTTTCTTTACTGCAAAGCTTGATTTTCCCTATATAATTGCTGTGATATTAGGGCTGATTGTAGGAGCTTTGATTGGATTGATTAACGGTCTCTTGATTACGAAGGGAAGGATTAATCCGTTTATAACTACTATGTCAATGTGGTTTATACTAGCTGGGGCAGTATTCATACTGAGTGAGGGCTATGCAATAATAATTAATACAAAGGAATTCATTTTTTTAGGTACCACGAAATTATTTGGGATTCCTCTCCCATTAATAATACTAATTATACTATATATAATATTTGAATTAACTTTACAAAATTCAGTATTCGGAAGGCACGTATACGTTACGGGAGGTAATCCTCAGGCAGCTAAAATTGCAGGGATAGACATTAATAATATTACACTGAAAGTATATATGTTGAGTAGTACGCTGGCTGCATTTGGAGGAGTGATATTGACTTCAAGAATGGGTTCAGCTCAAGTAACTTCAGGATCCAGCTATCCACTCGGTTCCATAGCTGCAGTTGTCCTTGGTGGTACTCTTTTAACAGGTGGTAAAGGAAAATTATCTGGAACAATTATTGGTGTATTGATAATAGGGATTCTTACAAATGGACTTATCATGCTTGGAATGAGTTCAGCATATAGGGATATTACTACAGGTGTAGTATTATTGCTTGCAGTTCTTTTTCAGAATTTAAGATATGGTGGACGTTTAAAGTAAGAAATATTTGATTTCCTAGACTACTTGCTCGAAATTAAAATTTAACCAGTTTTATCAATAGCAAAAAATAAAGGAATGTTATATGACAAAATCTAAGGATAGGCAAATATTAAGAGAATTAGCAAAAAAATGGATTGAAATTGCTAATTTGCCTGCTATGGATGAAAGAAAAGTACAGTGGAAAGCGTTGAATGATCTTAATGCTATAAAACCAATGATATTAGTTGAAACCTGGTATATACAGGATTATGTATATGAAGCTGAATTGCAGTGTGAAGATATTTTCTTTCGTAATGTGGAAAAAACAATGCGTTGGATAATACGACATTTTGAAGAAATTGGTGATGATATTGTGGTTGAACCATACTTTCGTTTACCATGGGAAGTATCCCAGCCAGATTATGGTGTATCTATAGAGTTAATTAGTGGGCAGGTAAATAATGTTGAAACTGTGGGTTTTACTTATAATTTTCCTATTAAAACGTCTGAAGATATCTCAAAATTAAAACATAACACTAGACATGTTTATAGAAAGAAAACTGAAATGGAGAAAGAAGTATTAGAAGATACGATGGGTGATATCTTAACTATTAAAACTGGTGGAAATGACCCATTTCATTTTGATTCAGGGTTTAGACCATGGGTAGGTAATAATTTTTTTGGTTTGACATGGGAGCTTTTAAAACTGATAGGCAATAATAAAATATTAACTTGGGTATATGATGAACCGGATGCAATACATAGGCTAATGTCATTTCTCCGTGATGATAGAATTGCACAGTTCAAATGGATGGAGAAAGAAAAACTACTGGAACTTAACACGGATAACCAGTTTGCAGGCGCAGGCAGATATGGGTATGTGTTAGAATTACCACAAGCTGATTATAATGGTGTAGTTCGTACTAAGGATTTATGGGGATGGGCAGAATCGCAGGAGACTGGAACTCCAATTTTATCTCCAGGTATGTTTGCTGAATTTGTCCTTCCATACATAGCTGATTTAAGCAAAATGTTCGGACTTATATACTATGGTTGTTGTGAAGGGCTTCATGATCGTTGGGAGTTAATATCAAAGGGAATACCAAATATTCGTTCGGTATCAATTTCAGGATGGAGCGACTTCAAAAAAATGGGAGAGTTTCTAGGAGAAAAATATGTTTACTCGCGTAAGCCAATACCTACTTATATAAGTGGTAACGGTCAGAATTGGGAAGCGTTAAGAAAAGATGTGATAAAAACATTAGAGGCAGTTAAGGGAAATAATTTTGAATTTATCTTTCGTGATATATACACCATAAATGGAGATAGACCGCGTTTAAAACGCTGGGTGGATATGGTATATTCGTTATTAAATAGTTAATATTTTTTTAATCATCCGTGATGATGCCTACATTAGTCTTGATTTTAAAGAGCTAAGTTTTTTATAGAAACAGTTAAAAGTCTTAAAAAATAATAATCAAGGAGATATATGAAAAGTGTTGGTTTAAATTATATAAAGATACGTTCTAATTTTTTTTATGATTATATATAATATATGATAACTATAAGGGGTAAAAATAAAAGTATTCATAATATATCAAACTTACAAGTAACTTATTATTTGTTATTGCTTAATGTAATTATTTTATTTTAAAGGCTTAGAAGAAAAATTTTTTAACTTTATTTAAGCATATTACTAATTTAAAAAAGAAAGATCTTTAAGGTATGGCTTTACTATTAGGATTGGATATTGGTTCTACAAGCATTAAAGCGAATATTTATAATCATAAGGGAAAACTAGTTTCTAGTGGTGTTAGACCAACAGAATTATGTTACACTGATAAAGATCATCCAAACTGGTCAACATGGGACCCAGATATTATTTGTAATGCTGTAAAAGATTCCATAGGCAGTGCATTAAAAAAACTGGATTCAAAAAAAGAACTTAAAGCTATTTCTGTTACTGGTTTTGGCATGGATGGAGTACCAATAGACCGAAATGGGAACTGGCTTTATCCATTTATTTCCTGGCACTGTCCACGGACTGAGAAGCAAAGCCAGGAATGGAGCAAAAAAGTAGGTTCAGATGTAATATTTTTTATAAGTGGTAAACAAGTAATGCCAATTGATACTGTATATCGTATTTTATGGATGAAGGAAAACCACCCAGAAATTCTTGATAAAACATATAAATGGCTTCTAATCGAAGATTTCATCAATTATCTATTATGTGGTGAAATAGCAACTGATTACTCAATGGCTTCCTGTACATCTTTACTTGATCAAAGAAAAAGAACATGGTCATCTGAACTAATTAGTAAGGCAGATTTTGACAGTTCCATACTTCCTCCAATTTTTCCTTCCGGTACAGTACTGGGGAATATTTCCTCAAAAATTAGTCAGGATACAGGACTGCCGAAAACAACCAAGGTTGTACTTGGTGGTCATGATTATCATTGTGGAGCCTTAGCTATTGGTGCTTTTGTACCAGAAGTGGTTATGGATATAGCAGGTACGTGGGAAATGATATTTCAATCTTCGGTGCAGCCAAAATTAGAACAAAAGGTATTTAAAAATGGGATAAATGTTGAAAGCCATGTAGCAAATAATATGTATAATACAGTCGCTTATGCAGTGTCTGGCGGAATGATTGAATGGTTAAATAAAACATTATGTTTTGAAGAGCGGTTGGAGGCTAAAAAAAATAATATATCTGAATGGGAAGTAATGATGAAAAAAGCTGAATCTACACCAGTTGGTTCAAGAGGGGTATTCTTTGCCCCATATTTTTGTGGTGCAGGTTCACCTATCGTGGACAATAGAGCATTAGGAGCCTTTGTTGGATTGACCAACTACAGTGATAAAGGGGCTTTGATTCGTTCTATAATTGAAGGTTTAAATTACCAATTCCGGTATATGTTGGAGGCATTTGAAAAAGCAACAGGCTCTTCTGCAGATAAAATAGTTACAGCTGGTGGAGGAACAAAGAATAAATTCTGGATGCAAAATAAGGCAGATATAGCAGGAAAACTAATTGAAGTTCCAACGGTGGAAGAAGCAACACCCTTAGGGGCTGCTCTTCTTGCTGGAATAGGTAGTGGTATTTATGAGGATGAAAAAGAAGCATATCAAGAAACCTATCATGTTGGACCTGTGTATAAACCAAATAATAAAATTAAAACTAGATATGATGAATATTTTCAAATTCATAAAAGGCTGTATTTTGATTTAAAAGAATTAAATATGAGTATTTATGAAAAATTCCGTAAATAATTAAAGAAATTTTGGAGGTGCAGATGCAATAACTTAGTTCTAAAGAACAAGTGATACGAACATTAGAAAAAAAAGAGAAATAATATATATTCTTCTATAAAAACGGAAAATTATTGAGCATTACTTGAAACCTTAAAAAAGTATGGGAATTATTAATGAAATTTTCTCACAAAATTTTATAAGTTATAATTATGTTAAGGAGGACTTATTGTATGTATGAAGTAAAAAAGAAAGAGATTATTAAAACAGCCCTGATGCTTAAAGAGTACAGATTAATTGCCCTTTCAGGGGGAAATGTCAGTATTCGGACAGAATCAAATCACATTTTGATTACTCCATCAGGCATGATGTATGAAACTATGGTTCCTGATGATATTGTGGTTCTTGATCTATCAGGTGCTATAGTTGAAGGCACAAGAAGAGCTTCGGTGGATATAGATGCAATCTTATATATTTACAATAAAATGCCTGAGACAAATGCAGTCATTCATACCCATCAGGTTTATGCTACAGCTGTAGGTTTGGTTGAAAAGGAATTACCTGCTGCAGTTACAACTTTACCGAATGCTACTCTAGGTCCTGTATCAGTGGCTCCTTACAGTTCAGCTGCAAGTTTAGAGATGGGTATAAACACAGTTAAATATATTAATAATAAAAGAGCGGTTATATTAAAGAATCACGGTGTTATTAGCATTGGGAAAACTCTTAAAGAGGCATTATATGCAGCTGTTTATTTAGAGGATGCTGCCAAGACATATATTTTAGCAAAATCTATCGGTAAACCCCAAATACTTAATACTGAGCAAATAAAAGTAGCTGTTGGAAAGTTTCAAGATTATGGACAGCGGTAATGTGAAACAAGTAAGAATATTATTAATAAATTTACCAGAAAAACCTATATATTTCTTTTATAAGTGAAATAAGTATATAGAGAGATCAAATGATAGGGAAAAGACAATAATGTATAATAACCCTTTTTTTGGATTGTATGAAAAAGCACTTCCCAAACATCTAAAATGGGAAGATAGATTATTGCTAGCCCGTAAAGCAGGTTATAATTTTATGGAAATATCCATTGATGAATCTGATGAACGGCTGGAAAGACTTCAGTGGGATAAAATAAAAAAGCGAAAACTTAGAGAGATTATTGAAGATACAGAAATGCCTTTATTAACCATGTGTTTAAGTGCACATAGGAGATTTCCTATTGGAAGCTCATTTCCGGAGGCTCGGAGAAAAGGCATGGAAATAATGGAGACTGCTATTTGGTTTGCTTTTCATATGGGTATCCGGATTATTCAAATAGCAGGGTATGATGTTCTTATGGAGGAGACTAGCACCCATGAATCAAGAGAAAAATTCGGCAAGAATCTTATGAAAAGTGTAAAATTGGCTTCTTCGTTGGGTGTTACACTTGCCATAGAAAATGTGGATGTAGATTTTGGTAATTCCATAGATAAAATTATGTACTATGTTAATGCTATTAAGTCTCCGTGGTTACAAATATATCCAGATATAGGTAATTTAACGGCTATGAAGCAAAATGTTTCCCAACAGTTGATAATTGGACAAAATCACATAGTGGCAATTCATGTAAAAGATACTATTGAGGGAGTTGTTCGCAGAGTTCCTTTCGGTGAAGGGATTGTGGATTTTGTTTCAGCATTTAAGATTTTAAAAAATATATGTTTTCATGGGCCGTTTATTATCGAGATGTGGGCAAATGATAAAAAAGACAATTTTGATTTAGTAAAACATGCAAAAGAGTGGGTTTCTGAGAAGGCCGAGAGGGCATGAGGTTTATAGGCATTAATATTTTATAAAAATAATCATAAACATATTTCAATTTAATAACTAAATAATAAAGATTTGTTACGTAACATTTTTTCATTTTTATATTGTAGTAATTAAAACTAAATTGTTTACAATAATTATTTATGGCACTAACTAATAGGTTATTATTCTGTCAATATTAAAGCAATTAGAGGTATTGACATAATAATTGCAATGTTTTAGTATATAAAAAAACGAAAAGCAAAATTCGTTTTTCGATAAATGCAATTTAAAAGGTACTGATTGATGATAAACACTCTCTCAAAAGGAATGAAAATAATAGAAGAATTAGCAGTAAATGGCCCTATTGCTGTTGAGGATATTTATATAAAAACAAAATTTTCTGTATCTTCAATTTATAGAGTTCTTTGTATTTTGGAAGATCTTAATTATGTAACAAGGTACAGAGATGGTTCTAAAGATATATGGAAATTAGATTATAAATTTTTAAATATTTCAAGTTATATATTTTCTAGATTGGATTTAAGAAATGAGATTAGAGATATATTGATAAATTTGGCTGATGAGACAAAAGAGATTGTTCAGTTAAGTATAATGCATGATGAAAAAATTCTTTTTTTAGATGTAATTAAAAGGCATAAAAGTTTAGTTAATGTTTATAGTATTGGAGAAATTGTTGATATGAATATGTGTGCGGCATGTTTAGTATTAACTGCTTATCTTGAAGAGGATAAATTGGATTTATTATATAAGAATTATAAGTTTAAAGAATATACAAAAAATACTATAAAAAATATGAATGATTTAAAATCAGAGTTGAAGAAAGTTAAAAGAAGAGGTTATTCATATGATAACCAATATACAATAATTGGACATAGGTGTATTGGTGCGCCAATCTTTAATTATAAAAAAGAAATAATTGCGGCAATTAATATTTCTGGTCATGTGTCTACAATAACTGATGATAAAATAGAAAAGCTAGCTGAAATTGTTAAAAAAAGAGCTAAAGAAGCATCAATAAAAATGGGTTGTTTAAATTTTGAAGAATCTAAAATCTAATAGATAAAAGAGAGATTTCAAATTAAAAATATATAACCCATCATTTTTCAGAGCATATTGGGATTTTGACATTTTAAAAATGTTAATATAATATATAGGAAATATTTTAGTTAATGAAATATATTTTATTAAATAATATAATGTTTTATTTATAGAATTAATGGATGGTAATGGATAATATTATAATTGGACAATTGGTATATATATTATGAAGGAGGTGGTGTACTAGTATAATATAATTATAAATAAGAAGGGAGGTGTTATCTAAAGCTTAATATAATTCACTTAGGTAGGTAATGAAAATGTAGTAATTTTTAGAGGATATAAAAATTAAGAATGGGGGTAGTATATATAATGAAAAAATCATTATTATGGATTCTAGTAGTAGCAATAGTAGCTACAATGGTTATTAGTTTCTCATTAGCTGGCTGTAAAGAAGAGGCAGCAGTTGAAGAAGAGGCAGCAGTTGAAGAAGAGGCAGCAGCTGAAGAAGAGGCAGCAGCTGAAGAAGAGGCAGCAGTTGAAGAAGAGGCAGCAGCTGAAGAAGAGGCAACAGCTGAAGAAGAGTCTGTTGTAAAAGCAGTATATGATTGGATAGGTGCAGTAGTTGAGGTACCATACTTTATTGACCACAGGGTTGGACTTGAAATAGCTGAAGATACTTTTGGAATAGAGACAAAGTACTTGGGTCCACAAGGTTATGACATGGAAGGTTTGGTTAACACCATAGAGCAGCAAATTGGGGAAAACCCTGCCGGCATGGATATTATTGGATTTGTAGAAGAGCTTGCACCAGCAATAAATAAGGCTATCGAGGCCGGGATACCTGTAGTAACCTTAGATGCTGATACTGCTACGTCTAATAGATATACATTTATAGGAACAGGAAATTATAATGCTGGAAGACAGAGTGGACAATTACTTGGTGACGCCTTAGGTGGAGAAGGAAAAGTTGCTTTAATCACAGTTATAGGACAGACTAACTTAGATGAAAGAAGCCAGGGTTTTAAAGATGAAATTGCAGAAAATTATCCCAATATGGAACTTGTACAGACAATAGATTGCGGCGCTGATGAACAAAAAACAGTTGACGGTGTAAAAGCAGCCCTGCAGGCAAATCCAGATCTGGCCGGTATTGTCGGGGTTGAGCAGACCGGAGGTACTGGGGCAGCCATAGCAGTTAAGGAAATGAATATGGTAGGAGATGTAGTTATTGTAGCTATGGATAGAAATGATGCCGTTTTAAAAGAAATTGAAGATGGAGTAATCTATGCTTCAGTAGCACAAAAAAGTGCTCTTATGACTTATCTTGGGGTAAAATTGTTGTATTATTATAACCACGGTCCGGTACCTATAACACAGGATGACGAAGCTGCTGGTATAATTGCTATGCCAAAAGAAATTGATACAGGTACTATTGCAATTACCCAGGATAATGCAAAATACTTCTATCATGAATAGTTGATTTATAGTGAGTGGGATTATAGTATAATCCCACTCACTAATAATATTGATTGTTTATACTGTAATTGTTAAATCGTAAGTAAAGTTTAAAAGAATTTGAAGGAGCTGCTTATGAGTAAGAAATTATTAGAAACAGTAAACGTATCAAAATCATTTTTTTCAAATAAAGTGCTTGATGATATAAATTTTAGTATTAATTACGGAGAAGTATTGGGATTAGTAGGAGAAAATGGTGCTGGAAAAAGTACATTAGTAAAAATATTAACCGGTGTCTATAAATCGGATAGCGGATATATAGAAATTGATGGTTCAAGGATTGATATTAAAAATATTAGTATTGCTAAAAATAAAGGAATAAATATATTTTTTCAGGAACTTAGCTTGACTAATAACTTAAGTGTTGCTGAAAATATATTTGTGGGTAAAATACCATCAAACAGGATTGGTTTTGCCAACATGAGGAAATTATATGATATGGCTTATGAACTAATCAAAAAATTTAAGGTTGATATAAAAGCACAGGAAATAGTGGGGAGACTATCAATAGGAAACAAGCAGATAGTAGAAATATTGAAGGCAATTTCTTCAAATCCAAAGTTATTAATTCTGGATGAGCCCACTTCTTCCCTGGAAGAATCAGAAATAGAAAATCTATTTAAATTAATAGCTGAATTGAAGAAGAATGATTACTCTATTATATACATATCACATTATCTGGATGAGGTATTTAGGATAACAGATAATATATTGGTCCTTAGAGATGGTAAGAAGGTCGGTATTTTTAAAAAGGATGAAGTGAGCAAAGAAGAGTTGATCAAGAAAATAATAAATAAGGATATAAAAGATTTTTTTGCAAGTGGTAGTAAAAAAATTCAATCTGAAGAAGTATTGCTTGAAGTTAAAAATCTTTCTGACATGAGGAATTTTAGAAATGTATCTTTTAAGTTAAATAAAGGCGAGATAATAGGATTGGTGGGGCTTGTTGGTTCAGGGAAAGTCGATGCGTGCAGGACAATTTTTGGATTATCAAAAAATTATTACGGTGATATATTGTTAAAAGGAAAAAGAATTATCTTAAACTCTCCGGTTATCGCTAGAAAGAAAAATATATCTTTTATACCTGAAGATAGAAAAGCAGCAGGGTTATTTTTAAATGACACTGTAAGAAATAATATCATAAGTGGTGTATTAAAAAGAATATCAAAATTAAATTTTTTAAGTAATAGCAAAATAATAAAAATGGTAATACACTTTATAGATTTATTAAGAATTAATGTTTCGAGTCTTAATCAGAATGTCACATATCTAAGCGGAGGAAATCAACAAAAAATACTGGTTTCAAAATGTCTAGCTTCCGAGCCAGAGATACTTATAGCGGTTGATCCTACAAGAGGTATCGATGTTGGTTCAAAGGTTGATATTCATGAGATTTTAAGGGAACAAGCGAAAAAAGGCGTGGGAGTGATATTGGTATCCTCAGAACTTGATGAAGTTATTAATATGAGTGATAAGATATTAATATTTGTAGACGGGAAAATAACTGAAACTGTTTATATAGAAGATTTTGATAATCAAAAAATTTCTTTAGCTATTAGCAAAGGCATAAATGATA
>Ga0265594_1003262_pt1 | contig 10923 bp, 8 predicted proteins | sample saktaG_11_FD_190147 | JGI IMG/M metagenome (GOLD analysis project Ga0265594, IMG submission 190147) | Saline water microbial communities from Sakinaw Lake, British Columbia, Canada - sak_2011_5_24_80m | ecosystem: Environmental > Aquatic > Non-marine Saline and Alkaline > Saline ... | reverse complement strand
TCATAATTATTTTGTATTTTTGATTTATTTTGTAAAAATAAAATATAAATCAACATAAATCCAAAAAAAACTATACAAGTTATTAACAATCAATTGTTTATAACTTTACGAACAGACACTAATTATAGAGAAATGCTCGGAGCAGAATTGATAACTCCATTAATTATTGGTGAAAAATATTTTATTAGTTTTAAAGCTAGTTTATCAAGTTTAAATTTTTGTGCTTCAAATAATTTAGGTGTATTGTTTTCAACGGTCCCTCATATTGATACAGCACAAACATTCTCTACATGGAATATTGAAAATTTTGCTCATATTAATTTCACATTGATTACTACTGATACTTCAAACTGGACAACTATTTCGGGGGATTTTATTGCAGATTCTGCTTATAAATATATAATTATTGGAAATTTTTTTAATAATTCTAATACAGACATATTTATAACTAATAATGATACTAATTGTCAGATATATTACTATATAGATGATATTTGTGTATCTATTGATTCATCTACTTGTGATATACAAACAGATATTGTAAGACATAAATTATACAATAAAATTAATATATATCCAAATCCAACAAAAAACACTGTATTTATTGAGTTGAATAAAAATATAAATGCTAAAATTGAAATTTATAATTTATCTGGGGAATTAATGCTTGAAAAACATATAAATACTAAAAAAGAAACAATTAATTTAACAAATTTTAATTCAGGTATTTATTTTATTAAATTATTAACAAGAAAGGAGGTGCTCACAAAAAAATTAGTTATACTTAAATAAATTTTATTCATTAACCAAAAAATTTATTTTAATCAATTAATTTTATTTATTCACTTTTTAAAAATTAAAACTATCAAAAAAAAAAATTGTTAAATAAGAAATTTTGTTTATCTTTACGCTAAAATTTTTTAATATGAAAACCTTCCTAAAAATATTTTTTACTATTTGCATTTTGCAATTTGCAGTTTGCATTTCTGCATTCTCACAAAACCTGGTGCCTAACCCGAGCTTTGAAATATTTGATACTTGCCCGAATGGCTCTTCGCAAAGCACTTATGCTCAAGGATGGACAATAAATATAAATTCAACAGAATATTATCACGCTTGTAGTAGTAGTCCTTGGTTTTCAACTCCAAATGCTAGTGCTGGTTACCAGTGCCCCGCTAATGGTAATGGTTATTGTGGTATATATTGTTATCATTCATCTAATCCTGCTGGTGGTCAGGAATATCTGGGAACACAATTATTAAGCCCACTTATAGTTGGGCAAAAATATTATTTAAGTTTTAAGGTTTCTCTTGCTAACTTATTTAATTGTGGCGTTGATAAATTAGGCGCTGTATTCACCAATGTATTTTATGGTGCTACAGCAATACCATACGCGGCTTCCAACCTAACGGGCCTTAAAATTTATTCTTCAGCGATTATTACCGACACAGCCAATTGGGTTACCATCAGAGCTACATTCTATCCAGATAGTACTTACAATTATGTTCTCTTTGGCAATTTAGCTGATACAAATAATTTTAATAATTTCATTTGTTTCGATACCTCAGGTCATAAGTATTCTTACTATTACATTGACGATGTGTGTATTTCTACTGATTCGATTACTTGCGAAATTCCTGATGGACCAAATGTATGTGATAGTACAGTAACTATTTTAGAAACAAATCTTACAAAAGAAAAAACATCTTTTTATCCAAATCCAACTATTAATAAAATACTAATTGACCTACCGTATTTTCAAAAAGCAACCGTCAAAATCTACAACTCATTCGGGCTATTACTTTTTGATAACAGTTTTTCAGAAAAAAATATTATTATTGATTTATCCTCTTACCCGGATGGAATATATTTAATACAGGTACAACAGGACAACCAATTCTTTAATAAAAAAATCACAGTAATCAAATAAATTTCTATAATAGTTTAACAATTAAAATCAAAAAAAATGAAACACAGAAAAGTAACAACCAAAAAAATGCTGCTTGCTTTAATCATAGCATTAACAGCAGCAAACGGACTATTTGCACAAGGTAATAGTCAAAATAACAGCAATGGACTTTGGTATGCTAAGGATGGGGATACTGTTGCTACTAACAGGGAAGTGCTTATTACCAAAAACTTGAAAGTGCAAGGCAATGTTACCGCGGATAGCGCACACTATCGTACAATTGTAGTTGGCGATAGTTCACTTTGGATTGGTGCCCCACCCCAACAAGATCAAATCGGCTTATCTGATAATATTCAATCAAACAATGGTGTTATCAATTTTGGCAACACCGATTTCCCCTTCTCCAACATCAAAGTCGGCATCGGCACTACAAATCCCACTGAAAAACTTCATATTAAAGATGGTTCCATATATGTTGAGGGAGAAGGACAGGGAATAATTGTAAATGAAGGAGGACATAAAAGAATAGGATTGATGAAATATTATGGCCGTGAGGCAGGTATATGGAGAGTCATTAATCAGGATTTTGAAATCGGACGGTTAGATGTTCCCTCTTTGCCAGGTACTCCTACCACTTTTACTACTGATTTATATGTTGCAGGAAATGGTTTTGTGGGTATTAATACCACTAACCAACTGATATTTGTTTTATAACGATAAAAAAAAAAGTTAAAAATTTTGTGAGAATTAAAATTATTTGTATATTAGCCAATTCAATTTTTTTAATATGAAAACCTTCCTGAAAATATTTTTTACTATTCTCATTTTGCATTTTGCATTTTGTATTTCTGTATTCTCACAAAACCTGGTGCCTAACCCGAGCTTTGAGGAATATAGTAATTGCCCTAATGATGATTTTATGCTACCTAATGATTGGTACACATGTAGCTTAACCCCTGATTATTGTAATGCCTGTGATACTACAAATGGTTGTGGGGTTCCTGCAAATGGCTTTGGATACCAGGAAGCAGCAGATGGAAAAGGTTATTGTGGATTTTATGGTTTAAGTGTTCATTCTAATTGGTCTTATAAAGAATATTTGGGAAGTGAATTATTGGAACCTCTTATAACAGGAGAAAAGTATTACGTTTCGTTTAAAATTAATTTTTCAGGATCCCCAGCAATTGATATGGCAATAAATAATATAGGATTATTGTTTTCTACTGTTTCCTATCAGGATTTTCAACCATATGATGATATATGGAGTATTCCAACATTAAATTTTGCACATGTTTATGATACAAATATAATATCTGATGATATTTCATGGACAACAATTAAAGGTAGTATAATAGCAGATTCAAATTATCAGTACATTTTGATTGGTAATTTCTTTGATGTTGCCCATACAGATACAATCTTAGTAAATAATAATTATTTCCAGCACAAATCTTATTATTTTTTGGATGATGTATGTGTTTCAATGGATTCGTCTATATGTGATATGAATTCTGGATTTATTGAAAATGATAATATACAAAACTCCGTTTCAGTATATCCAAGTCCATTTAGTGATTTTATAAAAATAGAAAGTTATCTTTATAAAAATTATACAATTAAAATATATAATATATTAGGTGAATTAGTTATTGAAAATGATATTAAAGATAAACAAAAAACAATTAGTACAAAAAATTTATTACCAGGGATATATTTTATTTCAATATATATCAATAATTTATTAATTATTAACCAAAAAACTATTAAAATATGAAAAAATTATTAAAAAAAGCAATCGGAGTAATAGTAATTACTCTTTGCACAGGTCAATTAGTGTTTGCACAAGGCAACACTTATAAATTAACCGGTAATAACAATGGCGATGCCAACAGCAAATTTGGTTTTAAAAATGCCGCAAATTTGAAAACTATTACCAATGATTCGGTTCGCCAAACAATTACCAAAGAAGGTAATGTTATTATTGAAAAAAACCTAAAAGTAAAAGGAACCATTGAGGTTGATAATACTTCAGGTCAACCTGTTAATTTGAATGGTGATTTGAATGTAAATGGGAAAATTATAACCGACAGCATCAGAGTTACAAATGTTTTGACAGTTGATAGTGCTCATGTTCGTTCATTAGTAATAGGCGACAGTTCTCTTTGGATTAGTGCTCAACCTCAACAGGGAGTCGGCGACAACATCCAATCCAATAATCCGTCTATAAATTTTGGGAGAATATACACTGTTCCTACACTTGATGGTTTTTCTAAAATTAATATTGGTGTAGGTATGCAGAACCCTCATCATAAAATGCAACTATATGACCAAAGTCAGACATTACAACCAGTGCATATATCATTTACAAATGATAACTATACGATATCACAACCACCATCACCGCAGGGCACGGGCAACTTAGCCGCAGATGGTTTTCTTGTAGGCATATCTGCAAATGGCAATGCACAATTAATACAGCAGGAAAACTTACCAATGCAATTCCTTGTTAATGGTTCAACAACATCAACACCACTTACACGTGAGCGTATGCGCATTACTGCAGGTCCGCAAACAATAAATGGAGAACCAGAAGATAATATTACAAGAGTCGGTATTTGGAGAACAGGAGCTACCGGAAATCCTAATCCTTTATCTTTATTACAAATAGGAGAACCTGCAACACCAAGTTTAGCAGGGCATCGCGATTGGATGGATGTAGGTACTTATAGCAATGTACGTGAACTTAATACGTATGTTGGAATACTATCTATAAAGGATTCAAATCGTTTTGATGCAATTATTGATTGGGGCAGTCCTGCTACTACTACTGCTTCTCCTCCGAGATCAATGCGTTTTATTTATACTACAAGTCAAACTGGCACTTTATTGTCGGCTGATTACCAAGGTTTAGAAGCATCACGATGGTGGAGTAATGGTGATGAGGTCAGAATAGGATTCGGAGGTAATCCTGTTACTAATTTATATTACAATGATTCGGAAGACCCAACACAAACAGTTGAAATAAATTCAGGAGCACCAGATTTTAGCGGTTTACGTTTTACTGATTTAAGAGAGCATTCTTTACATGTTCCTTTAAATCCAGACCAAGGTGTATTATCTGTTAATGAAGATGGTGATGTGATTTATGTAGATGCAGCCGGTGGTGGCGGAGTAGATAATGACTGGTTTGTAGCAGGAACTGTTTCGCCTAATGCAAATATTGGTGATAATATTTATACACAGGGTTTTACAGGGCTTGGTGATTTCAGCACTATTATACCACAATCATTATTGCACCTTTATCAGCCCGACATAGCATTATATGCTCAATTTACTAATGATAATACAGGCAACACAGTTGCAGACGGCTTTCTTGCCGGTATTAATGAAGATGGTGTGGCACAACTTAATCAGCAGGAAGATGCAGATATGAACTTTTATACTTCCAATAAATTATGCCTCACTATTACTAATAAAGGAAAAATAAAAGTAAATTCTTTTTCCTCTGATAAACCACATTTACTTATAGCAGACAAAGACGGCACACTTATGCTTTGCAAACTTAAAAAAAAAGAACAAAAATTACCGAACTTGAAGCACGTATAGAACATTTAGAAGACAGAATAACTAAATTAGAAAAATATATTGCTTTGATTAAATAATTTTTTTATAACTTTGTAATATGAAATATTTTACTCAAATATTACTTTTATTTTTCATTATAACCCTAAATTGCAATGCACAAAACAACCCGGATATAAAACGCACTATGCACTGGTATTTTGGCGAAGGTGCAGGCATTGATTTTAGCAGTGGAACTGCTGTTGCTGATACAAATGGACAAATGAACAGATTGGAAGGCTGTGCTGCTATTTCTGATACTGATGGCAATCTTTTGTTTTATACTGATGGTCTTACGGTCTGGAACAAAAATCACCAGATAATGCCGAATGGGTTTGATTTGATGGCTACGGGAACACCACGCCAAAGCAGCATCATAGTTCCCAAGCCGGGCAGTGATAGCCTCTATTATATTTTTACCATTGACGGATTTGAATTTGGCGGTGTAAAGGGATTAAGATATTCTGAAGTGGATATAACATTAGATAATGGTTTAGGAAATATTACTACAAAAAACATTTCCTTATTTGAGCCGAATGCAGAAATCCTTGCGGCTGTTAAACACGCAAATTGCGAAGATATATGGGTGATGGCACACGAAAGATATAACAATTGTTTTCGCGCTTATTTGGTTACAAGTAATGGCGTTAACACAATGCCTGTTATTAACTGCATTGGTGATGCAGGTCCTTATTCTCCCTATGGCTACATGGCAAAATTTTCTCCTGATGGGTCTAAATTAGTTACAACAGTGCCTGCACCATTAGATTCATTACAGCAATTGGATGGAAAATATACAGTTGAATTATATCATTTTGATAATACTACAGGTATATTATCTGATAAGATTGTTATTCTTCCCACAGATACTTTTACAGCGCTAGGAAGTTTTTCTCCTGACAACCTCAAATTTTATATTACTACTATTAATATTGATACTCCAGAGTACGTTTATCAATATAATCTGTCTGTTTGGGATTCTTCATCTGTTGCAATGTCCAAAACACTTATTACATGTACTTCTGAATATAATAATTATTTTGATTTTCAAATAACCCCTAATCATAAAATAATTATAGCAAGGTACGATTTAGATTCTGTCGCTGTTATTAATAACCCGAATGCAACAGGTTTAGCATGTGATTTCGTAAATAGTGGTTTGTCTCTAAATGGAAAAAAAGGATACATTGGTCTGCCCATTTTTATAGAAAGTTATTTTGATACTATTACCTGCTTTACAGGTTTGAAAGAAAATAATGTAGCAAAAGGGCAGTTTTCCATATACCCGAATCCTTTTACTAAATCAACTACTGTTATTATTTCTTATGAAGGGAATAGTCCTGAGAATTTAAAAATTGAACTGTTTGATATATTAGGAAAGAAACATCGTATCCTGAAAACTGGAATTATATACAATAATGATGATATTGAAATACAAATCAACAGGGGTAACCTTGTTAATGGAATGTATCTGTTAAGGCTACAAATTGGCAATCAAATATTTTCTCAGAAATTAATATTAACTAACTAAAATTTTAATAAAATGAAAACAAAACTCAAAATGAAACTTTATGCAACGGTAGTTGTATTCAGTTTGTGCGCAAATTTTTCTTATGCTCAATGGAATTGGGCACCTACGCCTTCTGGTAATCGCTGGGGACAAACAAATAATCCTTTTGCATTACAAAATAAAATTAAAAGCATTGTCATAGGCAATTTTACAGATTACAGTGCTATACCCCAGGCAGCACTACATGTAAATTCCAACTTTTTAACGCAGACAACCGGGACTTATTATTATTCCCGTGGCGAAGTATTTCGCACAGTTGGTCCAAATACCCAGTTAAACGCCTGGCGTATGTTTACCGGTGCAGGACAAGGCACAGAAAAAGCTGCTTTATTTGTCCCGGCAAACAGCAAAGATTTTGTAATACAATCATCTACAATAGGTAGTAATATACGTTTTAATGTTGGTAATAATCAACAGCGAGTGATCATTACAGACGGACATGGGCAGCAGGGGCACCTTGGAATTGGTAATAATTTCAGCAATCCTAAACACATGCTCCATATTCATACAACGCCTAATATTGCCGGCAATCCTCCACCACCCGCTTATGCTGCTTTTACAAACACAAATACAGGAGCAACAGCTACTGACGGTTTTCTTGTAGGTATTAATGAAGATGGTGTGGCACAATTAATACAGCAGGAAAACTTACCAATGCAATTCCTTGTTAATGGTTCAACAACATCAACACCACTTACACGTGAGCGTATGCGCATTACTGCAGGTCCGCAAACAATAAATGGAGAACCAGAAGATAATATTACAAGAGTCGGTATTTGGAGAACAGGAGCTACCGGAAATCCTAATCCTTTATCTTTATTACAAATAGGAGAACCTGCAACACCAAGTTTAGCAGGGCATCGCGATTGGATGGATGTAGGTACTTATAGCAATGTACGTGAACTTAATACGTATGTTGGAATACTATCTATAAAGGATTCAAATCGTTTTGATGCAATTATTGATTGGGGCAGTCCTGCTACTACTACTGCTTCTCCTCCGAGATCAATGCGTTTTATTTATACTACAAGTCAAACTGGCACTTTATTGTCGGCTGATTACCAAGGTTTAGAAGCATCACGATGGTGGAGTAATGGTGATGAGGTCAGAATAGGATTCGGAGGTAATCCTGTTACTAATTTATATTACAATGATTCGGAAGACCCAACACAAACAGTTGAAATAAATTCAGGAGCACCAGATTTTAGCGGTTTACGTTTTACTGATTTAAGAGAGCATTCTTTACATGTTCCTTTAAATCCAGACCAAGGTGTATTATCTGTTAATGAAGATGGTGATGTGATTTATGTAGATGCAGCCGGTGGTGGCGGAGTAGATAATGACTGGTTTGTAGCAGGAACTGTTTCGCCTAATGCAAATATTGGTGATAATATTTATACACAGGGTTTTACAGGGCTTGGTGATTTCAGCACTATTATACCACAATCATTATTGCACCTTTATCAGCCCGACATAGCATTATATGCTCAATTTACTAATGATAATACAGGCAACACAGTTGCAGACGGCTTTCTTGCCGGTATTAATGAAGATGGTGTGGCACAACTTAATCAGCAGGAAGATGCAGATATGAACTTTTATACTTCCAATAAATTATGCCTCACTATTACTAATAAAGGAAAAATAAAAGTAAATTCTTTTTCCTCTGATAAACCACATTTACTTATAGCAGACAAAGACGGCACACTTATGCTTTGCAAACTTAAAAAAAAAGAACAAAAATTACCGAACTTGAAGCACGTATAGAACATTTAGAAGACAGAATAACTAAATTAGAAAAATATATTGCTTTGATTAAATAATTTTTTTATAACTTTGTAATATGAAATATTTTACTCAAATATTACTTTTATTTTTCATTATAACCCTAAACTGCAATGCACAAAACAACCCGGATATAAAACGAACATGGCATTGGTATTTTGGGGGTAAAGCAGGATTGGATTTTTCAAGTGGCTCACCGGTAGCAGTAACAAATGGGCAAATGTACGTTAGAGGAAACCCTGTTTCCATGTCTGATACTGCGGGCAATTTACTTTTCTATTCAAATCGCTATACTGTTTGGAATAAAAATCATCAGGTGATGCCTAACGCAAATGGATTAATAGGTAATTATGGAACAGATAGCTATGCAAATGCTATCTGTGCTCCACAACCAGGGAATCATAATATCTATTATCTTTTTTTCTGGCAATGTGATAGCACTTGGCTAAATGCAGATTTTGTCTATACAATTATTGATATGAATTTGAATGGAGGATTAGGCGATGTTATTTCAAAACAAAATTTTACCGGGATGAAAAATCCTTGTAATGGAATGACCGCTGTTAAACATGCCAATAATACAGATATATGGATTATAGCAAAGAAATTCGATACGGATTCTTTATATGCATTCCTGCTAACTAACAGCGGATTAAATCCAACACCTGTAACCAGCAGCATTGGCATAACAAATTATGTTTGGAATTTGAAAGGTTCGCCGGACGGCAGTAAATTATCCGGAACATTACTTCAGAACGGGCCTGTAATTTTAGATTTCGATAAATCAACTGGTATTGCTTCCAATCCAATTATTTTTCCAGCCATAATAGGTAATGGAGGAGAGACCTATGGCATAGAATTCTCACCGGACAGTAAAAAACTTTATTTTGCCGGTGATTTTGAAATTACTCCCGGACTTACCTGGGGCAATACAATTTACCAGGTAGATTTAACCGGAACTCCTTCTCAAATAGTTAATTCAAAATTATTGCTTGATTCAATTGTAATCAGCGATTCCACTGGAACAAATCCAAATCCTTATAGCAACTTTACCGAAGAGTTACAATTGGCTGTAAATAATAAGATATATATAGCGAAAAACTCAAGACCGAAGCTTGCAGCTATAAATTATCCTGACATAATTGGAACAGGTTGTAATTATATTGATAGTGCAATTTACCTGATGGGGAGAGTATGTATTGCCGGACTTCCTTCTTTTGTAAATGATTATTTCTTAGATTTTACAACATCAGTTACTAATATTCCCGGTATAGATGATAATATAATATGCTATCCCAATCCTTTTATCTATGCTACTAATCTTATTATTCCAACTGCAGAAAATATTTATTCAATTCAGTTTATAGATTTACTTGGGAAAGACAATATGATTGAGAAAAAAATCTCAAGAGCTAATAATCAAACAATGATAACCATTGAACGAAACAATTTACCTGCAGGGATTTATTTATTGCGCATACAAACAACTCATTATATCTATTATCAAAAATTAATAATAACTAATTAAAATCATAAAACTATGAAAAACCAAACTACAAAAATTTTCTTTAAGGGAGTTTTTTGTGTAGTTACCGCTACACTTTTTCTAATCAATTATTCAAGTTTTTCTCAAGGACAAGGACAAGGAAATCAAGGAAAGGCGTTTCAAGGGCACTGGCAAACAGGTGCTACTGGAAACCCTCCAGGCACTCCAACCGCTCAATATCCCGATAACGTTAATGCCGACTACAATATCCTTGGCACACCCGCAGGAATAGATTTACTCTTCGGAACTAATGGAGGCACAGAGCGTATGCGAATTTTAAGTACAGGAGAAATTGGCATTGGCACCATTGCGCCAAATACTTCCGCTTTGCTTGATATAACTTCCACCAGCAAAGGGCTGCTTATTCCTCGCGTGAGTTTAACCTCCACTACCGATGTAATTACAATACCCACACCCGCAACAAGTTTGCTTGTTTACAACAACAATTCTGCAATGATAAACGGATCTGAAGGCTTCTGGTATTGGAATGGA
>Ga0265594_1003260_pt1 | contig 10927 bp, 8 predicted proteins | sample saktaG_11_FD_190147 | JGI IMG/M metagenome (GOLD analysis project Ga0265594, IMG submission 190147) | Saline water microbial communities from Sakinaw Lake, British Columbia, Canada - sak_2011_5_24_80m | ecosystem: Environmental > Aquatic > Non-marine Saline and Alkaline > Saline ... | reverse complement strand
CAAGGTAACCGCCCCGTACGACGATCTGAACCTGCGCACAATTTCAGAAGACGAGCTGAGGCGCTTCGATCGCGATCTCGTCTCGTTCACCAACCTGAACGTTCCACATCAGCTTGAGCTGTTAGCGCGGCTCTGAAGGATTGGGTCATTGTCGCAGGGATTCACTCCATTCCGGTTCGCACGGTACTGATGCCAAGGAAAATTCATCACGAAGGGCTCGAAGCCGGAGCTTGCTCTTCAGGACTTTCGCTGCGCGCCGTGCAGAGGTCGTTCTTGGCGTTCCTAGCGATCTTGAGCAAGCGATAGCGAGCGGGCGTGAGAAAAGCCTTTCCTCACGCAAAGGCCTGTCTGCCGTCGCGCTTTGACAGACAGGACGCCGAGGAATGCTCATCACACAAAAGGCTGTTCCTTGCGATAGGAGCGGCAATTCAACGTGGTAGACAAGCTACCACGCTGCGGAAGAGAGGGGCTCTGCTGGGCCTGTTCTGCCGTTGCCTTGTTGAATGACAAAGTAGAAACAGGCGAACCGTTCTTCACTTCACATCAACGGTATAGGTAATGGAATCGCTGTTTCCGTCGTTATCGGTGATCGTCAGCGTCACGTCGTACGATCCTGCTGTGGGGAAGCTCGTCTCTACGGTAGCGTCGTTGGCGTCTGTCTCCCCGTCAGCATCCAAGTCCCAGGCGTAGGCAACTACTTCGCCATCGAAGTCGAACGAATCCGAACCGTCGAATATGATTGTTTCGCCCGCTCTCGGATGCTCGGGCGTGAAGTAGAAGTCGGCCGTTGGCGGCTGGAAGGTGATTACAACCTCCTTCGGCTTGATGAACCCACCGAACTGTACAACAGGTGCTGTTGCACCGCTCACATCGATCATCATCGTCTCATCGGTCGTGAAGACAAACCGATCGGGGAGTGTCGAGTCGTCAACCGACACCACGTACACGCCACGCGAAACATCGGTAAACGTGAACGTTCCGCCGGCGCCGGTGTAGGTGTCCAACTGGTTGCCGCTTTCATCGGTCAGGAGCATCCGCACCTGCGCGTACCCGCCCTCGTCATCTTCACGCAACCCATTCCTGTCCGCATCGTCGAACAGAACTCCGGTGATGATCGTCACCGGGCTGAGCGGTATGTTGACATTTACGGTCTGCCCCGCAACAAGCGAGATCGTCAGTGCGGAAGCGAGACGGGCGTTCAGCGGAAGCTGGCTCACATCGAGGGCATAGGTCCCCGGTTGGAGCGGCGGGAAGCGGAACCAGCCATCGGCGTCCGTGGAGACCTCACTCCTCTCCGTCCCTATCACTGCACCCGCCACCGGCGTGTCACCTTCGTCCATTGTGCCATCTCCGTTCACATCGATGAACACGTGCCCGCCAATACGGCCCTTGGTGATAAGGAAGGGGAGGGGCAGGGCAAACTGCCAGGAGAATGTCGTCGTCCAACTGAACCTAGCCGCAGCAGCATCGGCTCGATCCCAGGCAATCCTTGCACTCAAATCCAGATCTAGGTTATCCAGTATCTCTGCGCTGATACTGGCGCTGAGGTCGAAATCATCCTCGTCGTTTCCCAGGCTGATCGATGCCGAATGAAGCGAACTGTTGGCGCGGAAACGAAGGTCCACAGTAGTACCTCCGGAGAGGACCTCACCTGTATCCAGGTCGGAACTCTTGGTGTGCGTCAGCTTAAGAAACAGATCTATGTCCTCAATCGACAAGCCGACCCCCTCGCTGAACGTGAGGGTGCGATAGGAGACATCCGTGACGAGATCGATCTGGTCGTTCAGCCTGCCCGAGAACGAATACGGAAACTCCCCGCCCGAGTCACCGAGTTCCACGGAGAGCATGCGTCGCACGTCGTTGTCCTCCTCCAAAGTCGGATCTCGGCTCCAGGTGAACTCCACCGTGGAATTGATTGTCGGTCCGTCGTCAAGCGGCGTGGCTGACACGTTCACTCCTAGCTCGTCCTCGATCGTCGTCGTGATGGACGGATCACGGCTTATGTTATCCCAATTGTGGCTTATGGATGCCGCAAGTGAGAAATCGTTCTGTCGCAAGCGCTGTGAGAGTGAGAGCCCTGCCGAATCGCGCCGCGAACCGGGGAAGTATGAGCCGACAGAGAAGACCTGCCCGCTGAGGTAGTACGGCGTGGTGTTGATCTGCGTGTTGAAGAAGAAGGCGCGGCTGGAGAGATTGCCATCGAGCCCCAGAGCCCCTTCCATGCGCATCGTCCAATCGTCGAGTGGCTGTGCGCTCGCCGTCAGACTCCATACGCTCTGTTGCGAGGTTTCACTTCGTTTCTCCATGTGGGCAATCCCCAGGCGAGCCACGGACGGGCCGACGGCAAGCCCAATTCCGCCGCGCGTCTCTGTGCTGGACCCGCCGGCGATGAGCGCCAGCCTGTAGTAGTCCGCGTCGATCAGCAAACTCCCCCCACGCCCGTACACACTGAGCAGGTCCGTTAGCTTCTGCGACACGTCGCCAATCTTGTACGTGGTTGGCCTCAACCGATAAGAGAGATAGAACGATCCCAGGTCGAGCGGATCGGGGCCGAATATTGAGGAGAAGCGTAGGTAGGCTGAAAAGTACCCATCGAGAACCCCGCCTGACACGGAGAACGTGAGGTTGCTGTCAAAATCGCCCGTAAACACGTTCTGGCCGAATGAGAGGCGAAGGCGTGCGGGGAGTTCCTGCATCAGCGTCCCTCCAACCGCCTGCGGAGGAGGGGGAAGGATCGTTGTGAACAGCGTTCCTTCCTTTTTCACTCCCGCATAGAGGGTGGAGGAGATGGAGAACGACAGGAGATCGCGTCCGGCGGCAGCATCAGTCGGCACGTTGATCGTCACCACGACCGTCGCTCGTTCCTGTGGCCCGAGGTTAAGCGTGGAGTCGGAGAGGATGAGGGGATACCCTTCTGCTGAGCTCGCCTCGACGCTCATCGTGTCCTGAGCATTCCCGCGGTTGATGACGACTACCTGGTAGATGATCGTCTCTCCGGGGGGAACGCTCTGTGGATTAGGCATGACGACATCCAGCTCATTCACCGGGGTTACCGTAATTGATGCGCTTGCCGTCGAGCCCTGCGTCGGGTCGCTCTGGGAGGTAGCCGTGAGCGCGACACTGTACTCTCCCGCGGTGGCGCCGGGAGGGACAGTCACCGTGACAAACAGCGTCCCCTCCTCACCAGGGTCAAGCGACAGCGTCGTCGGAGCACCGAGGATTCCCCAACCAGGGGGAACCGTGAATACAAGATTGACCGTGTCCGCACTCCCGCCATCGTTGGTGACGGAGAAAACATGCGTGGCGAACTCGCCGGGGGCGACATCCTTGGCCGAGGAAAGAACGCCCACCTGCACCGCGGAAGAGGCAGAAAAAGAAATAGCAACTGACAAACAGACCATTAAGGTGATCGTCTGCCAGGATCGTGATCGCGTCATCATAACGAAACGAGGGTAGATGGAAGCACAAGCTCGCACAAGGACCGACAAATGCTTACTACGGGACGTTTGTCGTACGCATCTGTGACGTTTGTTACTGGTCTCGACTCGTCGTCAAGTCCCGAAGATCCTATCACCGGCGTCTCCCAGGCCGGGAAGGATGTAGCCGTGGTCGTTTAGCTCGCGGTCTAGCGCGGCGGTGTAGATCGGGACGTCAGGATGAGCACGGGAAAACGCGTCAACTCCCTCGGGGGCAGCGACAAGACAGAGAAACTGAATCTTCCTCGCGCCTTCTCGCTTGAGAATGTCAATCCCCACGATCGCACTACCGCCGGTGGCGAGCATCGGGTCAACGAGGATCACCTGTGCTTCACGAAGCGTCTGTGGGAACTTCGCGTAGTATTCCACCGGTCGCAGCGTCTCAGGGTCGCGATACAGGCCGATATGTCCCACTCTAGCCGTGGGGATGAGGTCGAGGACTCCACCGAGCATCCCCGTTCCCGCACGCAATATCGGGACGAGCACGACCGATGTATCGAGTTCTCTCCCGGTCATCGTCTCCAAGGGAGTTTTCACCTCAACCTCGCGCAATGGGTAGTCGCGGGTGATCTCGTAGACCATGAACGCCGTCAGCTCCTCAAGCAACAGCCTAAAATTGTGATTCGCCGCGTTGACGTCCCGCAGCCGGGTCAGCTTGTCCTGAATCAATGGGTGATTGATGATGTGTAGATTCGACATTTACGCCCTCCTGGTTTTCCAAACGATAACAACACTGGCGCTGTTGAGCAAGAAAGCTTGTCCTTTGCTTGATGGACAAAGTATGATTGTCTATGGAGGTACGGAAAACCATGCACAACATCAAATGGAACGAGCACATTGACATCCTGAAGGATGCGTTGTCCGGCAGCGGAGTGCTTCTCGTTGCTTTGGACAAGAATGGCCGCGCAAACCCGATGACGATCGGCTGGGGACAGGTGGGCATCGTGTGGAGCAGGCCAGTGTTCACAGTGCTCGTGCGGAAGTCTCGCTACACCTACTCCTGCCTTCTCGAAGCACCCGATTTCACCGTCAATGTCCCCACCGTGGGCACACTCAGCGAAGAACTCCTGTTCTGCGGGAGCAAGTCGGGACGAGATGTAGACAAAGCCGCAGCCTGTGGCCTTACCATGGAACAGGCACAGGAGGTACTGACACCCATCGTTTCAGAGTGCCAGTTGCACTATGAGTGCAAGGTGGTGGTGCGAAAACAGCTCTCTGGCGCCGACTTCTCCTCTCCCGCAATACTCGATGAGTACTACCAGGATAGCGACCACCACATGCTCGTCATCGGAGAGATCGTCGCCGCGTATATTGCTTGAGAAGGATTCACGTGGTGACGAGCTAGGGGCATGCATTCTGCAAGGGTGAACTCTGCCCGTGGTCTTGAGGCATGCGGCAGACAATCTCCTGCCTCATACCGGAGTCACAGGTGCGGCATGATGTCACCAGGGAAAACCATGGGCGAGAAAGCCACATGTTCTCACCCTTGCCGCTAGAGTATCACAACGGATACGGACTCCAAACCACCTCACACCAACGCCTGCTGGCACGTCAACGGGGCATCTACGTGTACACAGCGAGTCTCTTCTCTATGATACGCGTATTGTTGGGTGCACTCATCGGTACTCGGGTCAAAACGCGTGTGGTTGATGAGCGACAACTCAAACTCCCGTCACTGGGGCCAGATTCTGCCTTTTCTTGCCAATTCATACGACCATGCAAGCTTCAACTATTGCAAATTCCGAACAGGCATGACTGTAACGGATTGTAGCTCACTTCACTTTGCGCATCCTCGGATCGAGGACATCACGCAGGGTGTCGCCAAGAAGGGTCCATCCAAGGATAAACGTCAGGATGGCAATGGAAGGATACGTATACGTGTACCAGTACTGAAATGGATTATCGACCGTTCCCAGCAACCAGCTGCGCGAGAAGTTGATCATCTGTCCCCAGTCGGCGTACCCAGGCTCTGCCCCAACTCCGATGAAGCTCAATGAAGCTGCTATCAGAACCATTGTTCCAATATCGAGGGAAGCGAGGACAAAGATCGGGAAGATCGAATTAGGGAGGATGTGCCGGAAGAAGATGCGCGCTTTGCTTGCGCCTATGCTCTCTGCCGCACTCACAAAAGCTCGTTCCTTAACGGAGAGAACCTCACTGCGCATGATGCGAGCGTATCCCCTCCAGCCGAAGATGATGAGGGCAAGGATCACCTTATCAAGCCCCTTCCCTAGAACAATGCTCATGATAATGACGGCTATCAGGAATGGAAAGCTCATGAACAGGTCAGTAATCCGCATCACTACTTCATCGACAATGCCTCCAGAAGACGCACCAATACCGCCGATGAGCACTCCTATCAGGGCGCTTACGCTCACCACGATCAATCCAACACGGAAAGCGGTGCGGCTGCCCCAGACGATGCCGTAGAGGATATTATAGCCTCCACTTGTGGTGCCAAATGGCGCTTTCGACGATGGAGGCTTGGGAAGTGAAGAGAAGCCAATACGAGCTATCGCATAGGGATTACGTGGATTCTGCGGTGGGGAGATAAAGGGCGCGAAAATCGCTATAATCAGCCAGAACGAGACCAGGATCAGCCCAATAAGGCCAAGTGGATTCTTGATTACTCGCAATAGTGTATCCACGTACTACCTCCCTAATGTGACTGTCGGATCGAGAACGGTGTATAGAATATCAACGATTAGGTTGCTTGCTATAATTATTATGCCTATAAGAAGCGATGTCCCAAGGATCGCAGAGAAATCAAGCCCCTGCGCCGCGGTCACGATAAACATCCCCATTCCACGGTAGTTAAAGACCGTCTCTACAATAACCGCTCCGCCCAGCATCTTGGCGACAATCATCCCCGCGAGTGTGACAACCGGGAGAAGGGCATTTCGACGGGCGTGCTTCTTTATCACCACATTTTCCGGAAGCCCCTTGGCCCGGGCGGTTGTTACGTAGTCCTTTTGCATCGTCTCCAAGAGGGAGGAACGCATCAAACGGAGTATTGTGGAGAACATCCCGATCGAATAGGCAATAGATGGTAGGACAAGATGCCTCAGAGCATCGACAAAGACGTCCATTCGTCCATTAAGGATCGAATCAAGCATATTCATTCCGGTATAGCGGTGAAAACTGGACAGATAGATCACGTCTTCCGCCCAAGAGCTCAATCGCCCAGGAGGGAACCATCCAAGCCATGCGTAGAAAATCACCAACAAGGCCAAGCCAAAGATGAACTCCGGCAATGACACTCCGATGCTCGTCCCCAAGCGAGCAGCTTGGTCAAAGAACTGGTTGTGATGGGTTGCGGAGTAGGTCCCTAAGAAGATGCCCCCGATGAATACTATCAGTGCTCCAAGTGACATTAGCTCCACGGTAGCGGGAAAATAGCGAGCGATCGCTTCAGCAACCGGCATTCGCGCAGACGGAGACCACCCAAGGTTCCCCTGGACGATTCGTTGCAGCCACTCGTAGTATTGGACATAGAATGGCTTGTCAAGCCCATAGCGTGAAACCAATTCGTCAAATGGAATTGAGGAGCCGACCGCATCCGCATTGGGGATGAACACGGCCAACCGCTCGTAGGGATTAAGAAACATCACAAGAGAGAAGATCAGTGCCGATAGAATGAACAAGATCACAGGTAAAATCAGTAATCGCTTCAGGATATAGCGCACCATACAGCATTCTCCCTTCTAAGACTCAGGCGGGAAATACTCTTCCCGCCTGAGCAGTTTTCAAAGGTTCATTCGCCTTGCTTACTGCAAGCGGGACCCTACTTGTAGCCCTTTGCCAATGCGTAGTAGTCTAGGTTGGCCGGGAATGGTCCGGCATAGTATCCCTGGACCCAATCTCGCATCGCCACATGCTCGACCGCCTGGAAGTGCCAGAGGGCAAGCGCGTTATCGTAATCAAGTTTCTGTAGCTCGTAGGAGAGTACTTTGCGACGTTCCGGGTCGTAGTTGCTTCCCAATTCGTCGATCAACGGATCGAACTCTTTCTTGGCCTGCGCAAGATATCCGTTCCATTCTGCATATCCTCCAGCAGAATGCATGTGCTCAAACAGTGGCATGTACGGATCGAAAACATCCGGGAGCATTCCAAACAAGCTCAGTGGCAACTGTCCGTTGTTGATAGCACCAACATAAGATGCCCATGGAAGCGCAGACACTTCGATGTGGAACTTGGGATTGATTGCTTCTATGCCCATCTTGAGTACTTCCAGTGCTCTCTGGCGATGATCCGAGCCGCTGGAGTAGGGAACCGTGAACCGGAACCCTTTCTCCCAAAGTTGCCCGTCCCAGGCAGCCTTGAAGTACTCGGTTGCCTTGTCGAGATCCAGATAGTACTGCGGATTGTCCGGGTTTGCCGTTGGGAAGCCAATTAGCACCGGACCGTAAGGCTTCAGAGCTGCCCCGAGGAAGACCTCGTTGATGAACGTGTCCCAATCAAAGGAGTACTCGAATGCCTTGCGCACATTTATGTCGGAGAAGAAATCCGTAGGAATGCCTTTCTCTCCAAGCTGCGCGTCGCCGATGTAGCTGCTTCCTTCCGCTATTGCTTGCACGAAGTTGATCTTCATCAGCCAGTTGGATGGTAGGTTCTTCAGCACCGTAACTCCGGGAGCCCCTTCAACTTGTCCAAGTTCAGAGACGCTGACCGTGGTGAAGTCGACATCTCCCTTCTTGAGAAGAAGGATCGCTGTCTGATAGTCAGGGACTATCTTGCGAATCACTCGCTTCATGAGTGGAGCACCCTGCCAATACTCCTCGAAGCCTTCAAAGACCACACGTTCCATAGGCTCCCAAGAGACAAACTTGAACGGGCCACTCCCCAACATCTTGTCGAAAAGCGGATCCTGCTCCATCGTCTGATTCATGTAGTCCTGTCCAGTATCTTTCGTCCCAGACCAGGCACCTTGAGCGATACACCATGCTTTGCTCAGGATTCCGCAGGCACTCCCACCATCAGACATTAGTCCCAGGAAGGGGACGAACGGCTTCGGAAGTCTGAACGTAACAGTATTCCCCGCACTGGTAACCGCTTGATCAAGCACATCGTAAGCGGCATCGTAGCCAACTTCGTCAACGAGATCGCTGAACGAGCTCGCCCCTAGTAGAGTGGTGGCAAGAATGTTGTAGTTCGTTGCTTGCCCTCCTACGAGAAGCCCGCGTTTGAATGTGTATACAACATCATCTGGCGTGAGCGTTGTGCCATCTTGGAACTTGATGCCCTCACGAATGGGGAATGAGATATACGTCACTCCATCTGGTGCTTCGACAATAAGCCCATTGTCCACACTTGGCACAATCGATGCTATGCTTGGAATCAATGTTTCCAGATCGCCCTGTGGATGATCAAGGAGCGAATCATAGACATTATTGGAGATCTCCGTCGTCGCTGAGCTGAGCATGAACTGAGGATCAAGTGTCTCCACCGAATTAATAGTTGCCTCAATAAACGTATCAGGATTATTGATGGTCTGTGCCATTGCCAGGCCACCGATCAATCCAACAAGTAACGCTACCAGAACAAGCATTCTTCCGCTTTTCATTGATACCCTCCTAGTTTATTTCGTTAACACTATAGACATGTGCACTAATGGCCACATTACACAGTGCTTTGCAACACTCATGTACGTATTACGACCACCCCCTTGCCCGAACGGGCTTCATTAGTGAAGAGGCACGTGCTCCGCGGACCGTGTTCTCAATAGTGATCTGAAATCCTCTTCACCGACAAGCTGTCCCTTCGGCTCATCTGCGTAGAAGCGCAGTTCGAACCGATCAGCGAGCGCATCATTGATTTGCACAATCCGCTCTGATATCCGATCTGAAGGAATGTTTCCATAGAGCTTGTCCACAACTGTTGATGCCCACTCCCCGTCGATGGAAAAGGAGAGGAGAGGACCGTAGTCCTCTGTCGGGGCATCGACACCACGGAAATTCACGATTCCATCGTCGAAGAGGAAGCTCCCATCCTGAGACAACACAAAGTGATGATTCACTCCTCCAGTAACTCCCCCCCGATCAAAGTTTACTACGACATGCGGAATGTCGGACATCTCCAATACACCAGCGATCATGTGTGCCTGACTGACACAGTGTCCGGTGCGCGAGCGAAAGGCGTCATCTATCGTGTGTTCCATCAGACCGCACGGCCACAGGTGTCCCCATGATTCCAAACGCCATGCCTTCTTCCATCCGTGCGCCTCGGCCTCGCGCACTACTCCCGTATTTAACAGGTACTCGCGACTTAAACGACGCAGACGTTCCACTATTGTTCCATCCCCCATCACGGCAACAAGATGGGCAGTCGCCGGGCTAACTGAGTTTGCCAGTCGATCAAACTCGCGGATCAATCCCAACCTCCGCGATATGTCGATATCTAGATCCTCCTCGGGAACGAACCCCTTCCACAGTGAGGCATAGGGGTGGAATCTCCAGCCACCGGCACGCACAGATGCCAACGCAGCCATGCGAAATTCATCGTTGTTCTCAAGTGTTGTAGCATCTTTCAACACATCGAGCAGAGAGAGCTCCCACGCATCCCCTGCAAGGACATGCTCTTGCTTTACAAGACGGCTTACTGCGTCACGCAAGAATCCGTTCTCTGCGCGATCGTCGCGCTCCATCATTGGATACCAGACAGCCGATTCGTTGAAGATGAGAGTGGGATTCCCGACAAGGGAAGAGACCGAACTCCCACTGCGGACCGAAAGCAGATCACTACCATTAGCAAGGTAGGCTTCTTCGTTGTCGCATTGGATGAGGAAGAGATGATCTGTATCCGCGCCCATTTCCTTCGCCTGGAAGTAGGCCATCTCGGCAAGCTCCAATGGGGTGACTACTTTGCCTTCCGTCTTCAGCGTAACCGCAAGAGGCCCCAGTCGATGATCGATGAGGGGAAGGTATGGCTCGGGATAGATTCTTCGGGCTTGCGTCAGTCGATACTTGTCGAGTTGCAGATCACGGAATAGCAAAGGCTGCCCGTCAGAAATTCCTCGATAATCCTCGCCCTTCTGAAAGAACTCGTGTCCACTGTGCATGTGGCACCAACCAAGTGCGGTTGGCTCATCGTATGATTCCCTGAATCCGTTGATCGATCGTGCACCCTCATAGAACGCGTTGTCCCCCACGAGATACGCATCGGGATGTCTTACTGCAAGCGTACGGCTGGCATAGAGCGCATACTTCGCGTATGGGTCTTCCTTTGCACGTTCAGCCAACCGCAACCATGCTTCCTTGTGAACATTGAGATTTGCATTCATAGCTACTCCTCCCGAACCTGATTCCTTTCAAGCTGCAAGACACTGCCTGTTGCGCACAGATGATGCTGTCCATCGCGGATACGCGTGATAGCATCCGCAATCGATGTGATCAAGAGAGCCTTGGTTGGGCAGGCACTGACACAAGCCGGACTTGCGCCTAGCTCAAGTCGTG
>Ga0265594_1003258_pt1 | contig 10933 bp, 10 predicted proteins | sample saktaG_11_FD_190147 | JGI IMG/M metagenome (GOLD analysis project Ga0265594, IMG submission 190147) | Saline water microbial communities from Sakinaw Lake, British Columbia, Canada - sak_2011_5_24_80m | ecosystem: Environmental > Aquatic > Non-marine Saline and Alkaline > Saline ... | reverse complement strand
AACAGGCATCCGGGGAGTTATAAATTCAGGAACGGGTGTGCTTGGAACCTTTCTGCGGCTCGGACTGCTATCGAAAAGCCATGCATCGAGCCTGGTGTACATCTTTGTAAAGGAATAATGGAATGAAAACAAATCTTTGGATATTGATTCTGGTCGTTGTGATGGCTTTGGGGGCCTGTAGCCGCAAGGAGTTCGCGAAGAGCCCGGTTGATACGGTCTTTGTCCTTTCCAATGACAGAGCCGTTGCCGAACTGCAGCAGGCGGTGGATACAGTATTTTCCTACGGCATGCGCACGCCGGAGTTTGAGCCCTTCTTTACTACCAGCTGGCAACCGCTGAGCGATTTTAAGAATTATATGAATTTCAAAAATTTGGTGGTTATCGCGGATCTGAACGGAGAGGGACTCGGCCGGGATATTGCTCGGCTGGCGCTCTCCGATAAGCAATTTCAACTGGCGGAATCGGACAGCGTATTTATGTTTGCGGTGGATGATTTCTGGGCGATCGGGCAGACCTTTATTCTGATCGCCGGTAAAAATTTCAATCTGATGCGACGCAATATTCTGGAGCAGAAGGGCTGGCTGTACGAAAAAGTCGACACGCGTTTCATGACGGACCAGGAGCATTATATCTACCACATGATGGAGGAGAAAAAAATTACGCGCCAGCTCTGGGAACGCTATAAGTGGACGATTCGGGTACCGCACGATTACGTCATAGTCCGGGAGGATTCCGAGCAGAAATTCGTCTGGCTGGGCAGGAGCGCGCCGTATCGCTGGCTCTCCGTGACATGGGAGAAAGGGATTCAGACGGAGTGGCTAACGCCCAACGGTCTCTTTAATAAACGCAATGAAATCGGACAGATGTATCAGAATATCCAGACGAACCGGGAATTTCTGGGGCACAAGTTCACCCATTTCGGGGACAGAGACGTTTTGAAAATGACCGGCCTCTGGCACCACGAAACCGAAGCCAAGGGAGGGCCGTTCATCACCTATGCATTCTACGATTCACACTCCGACCGGACCTTTGTCATCGATATGATGATGTTTTCGCCCGGCGCGAAATCCGTGGTCTTTATGCGTCAGGTGGAGATTGTAGCGAAAACCTTCACGACCCGGTTCAGCGAAGAAATGTTCCAGCCCTGATTTTCTTCTCTGGCATTTATTCCCTAAATTAGATTTGGAATATAGAGTTGCCTATTGATCAGGGGGCGTTTAAATTAGTTCGGAAATCGATTTTATGCAGATAGAAGTGGCAATTATCGTCGGAAGTGAATCGGATTTGGTCGTCCTGGAAGTCGCCAAAGCGTATCTCAATTTTTTCCGCTTGTCACATGAGATCAAGATCCTATCGGCTCACCGCCAGCATGACGAACTCGTCGAATATATCCATCAGGCCCAGAAAGACGGGCTGAGATTGGTGATCGCCTGTGCCGGTATGGCGGCTCATCTTCCCGGTGTCATTGCGGCGCTCACGGATCTGCCTGTTATCGGAGTTCCACTGGATGCCTCGCCGCTGCAGGGCGTCGATGCGCTTTACTCGATCGTTCAAATGCCCAAAGGAATTCCGGTTGCAACGATGGCCATCGGGAAGCCCGGTGTTATCAACGCCGTCGTATTTGCAGCCAGAATTCTCGCCGCCGATCACCCCCCGATTCGCGAAGCTCTGGCAGAATTTAGAAGCAAGGGAAGCAAATTATAAATCCAATGAAGATCTTAATTACCGGGGCTAACGGCTTGCTCGGCGAGAAGTGCGCGCTTCTGCTGGCGCAGACTTATAATGTTCTTGCCACGGATATCGATGAAAAGTCGCTTTACTCGGATCAGATTCCCTATCAGCAGCTGGATATTACCCGAAAAGAGGATGTTATCCAGAAGATCAGGGGGTTTTTGCCGGATGTTGTGGTCAACTGTGCGGGATATACGGACGTAGACGGTTCCGAGAAAAACCGGGATTTGGCCTGGAGCATAAATGTCGAGGGCGTGCGGCATCTCGTCAACGCTTTAAATCCGATCGGCGGCTACCTGATCCATTTCTCTTCGGATTATATTTTCGACGGCAGCTCCGGACCGTACCGCGAGGATAGTGAGCCAAAACCGGTTAATTTCTACGGAGAAACCAAACTGGCCTCGGAGGAGGTCGTTAAAAAATCACAGGGTGCCTGGACGATCATTCGCAGCAATGTTCTTTTCGGGAATTCGGTCAATCAGAAATCCAGTTTTGTCTTCTGGGTGATCGATAAACTCCAGCGCCGGGAGAAGATCAGGGTCGTGAATGACCAGTTCGGAAATCCGACCTGGATTCGGGGTTTGGCGGAAGCCGTGCTGGCAATTGTCAAGGGACGGCTGCAGGGTATTTACAACTATGGCGGTGCCGATTATATCAATCGGTTTGAATTTGCGCTGGAAATTGCCGCCGTGTATGCCTACGATCCGACGCTTATTCTGGCCTCAACGACGCGGGCTCTCGGACAGGTAGCAGCCCGGCCGTTCAAGGCAGGGCTTGTGGTCGATAAAATTAAAAATGAACTGGGCGTGAAGATATATTCCATCAAGGAGGCGCTTACCATCATGAAAGGAACCGGATAGTGGAATCGGTGGTCATCATTCCGACGTATAACGAGAGGAGCAACATCAAGACGGTCATTGACCGGGTAAACGCCCTGGGTATCGATCTCGATATTTTAGTTATCGATGATAACAGTCCCGACGGTACGGCTCAGGTTGTAAAGGAACTGCAGGCCGTCAGTTCTAACCTGCACCTAATCGAACGCCCCGGAAAACAAGGCTTGGGAACCGCCTATGTCTGCGGCTTCAATTGGGCCCTGCAGCGTAGCTACCAGTATATTCTCGAGATGGATGCCGACCTCTCGCACAATCCGGATGATTTACCGCGTCTGATTGAACCTTGCAAGAACGGATACGACCTCGTGATCGGTTCGCGCTACTGCGACGGCGTGAATGTCGTCAACTGGCCTATGAAACGCTTGCTGCTGAGCTATGGAGCCAATAAATATACGCGCTTTATAACGCGTATGCCGGTCAAAGATGCGACGGCCGGTTTCAAATGCTTTAGGCGGGATGTGCTTCTGAATATCAATATGGAGCGCGTAAGATCGTCCGGTTATTCTTTCCAGATCGAATTGAACTTTCGGGCCTGGAAGAAAGGATTTTCCCTGCACGAAGTACCGATCACTTTTGTTGAACGCTCTGAAGGGAAATCGAAGATGTCCAGGAACATCGTTTATGAAGCCGTATTTATGGTCTGGAAAATTAAAATACTTAGCATGTTAGGCCTGCTGGATTAATGGATATATCCGTTGTTATCGTCAGCTACAACGTAAAAGAATTTCTGCAGCAATGCATTTTCTCCTTACGGAAATCCCTGGAAAATTACCAGGCTGAAATCATTGTTGTCGATAACAACTCGGTCGATGGTACCGGCGAAATTTTAAAGCGCAGCTTTCCGGATGTGCGTCTGTTCGAGAACGAGGAAAACGTCGGATTCGCCGCCGGTTGTAACCAGGGTCTAGAGGTTGCCAGCGGAAAGTATTTCCTGCTGCTCAATCCCGATACAATCATCCAGGAAGACACGATTCCGACGATGATTGACTTTTTCGAGGAGCATCCCGATTCGGGCGCCGCCGGTTGCCGGATTTTAAATGCGGACGGGACCCTGCAGCTCGCCTGCCGCCGGAGTTTTCCTACGCCCTGGGTGGCCTTCACAAAACTCATCGGCCTGAGCAGCCTCTTCCCGAGAAGCAGGCGTTTTGGCCGTTATAACCTGACCTACCTGAATCCCAACGAGATGGCCCAGGTTGAGAGTATCAGCGGCTCTTTCCTGATGTTCCGCCGGGAGATATTCGAAAAAATCGGCGGTTTGGACGAGACCTACTTCATGTACGGGGAGGACATCGATTACTGTTTCCGTATCCGGCAGAAGGGCTGGAATATTTATTACGTTCCCGATACGAAAATCATTCATTACAAAGGTGAAAGCACCAAACTGGCCTCCTTCGACAATTTCATCGCTTTTTACCAGGCGATGGATATTTTTGTCAAAAAGCATTTCAAATCGACTTTTTCGCTTTTTCTGGATATCATAATCCGGATCGGGATCCTGTTCAGGGGAGTGATTTCTTTCTTCGGGCGTATATTCCACAAGCAGGCTGTTCCGATTGTAGACGGAATTCTCCTGATTCTGTCGATTCTGACCGTGCATCAACTCCAGCCGCGGCCGCTGCCGTCGTACCCGACTCTGATCTATATGCTCGTCTTCTACCTGGCGTTGTGGCTGGGAACGGGCTATGCCATCGGGCTCTATGAGCGCCGCGAGTTACTTTATTCCCGCGCGGCTGTCGCCTCGGTGATCAGCTTTATCGCCTCGGTGATTTTCAATTTCCTCTTCAAAGATTTTATCTATTCGCCGCACCAGATCATCTGGAGTTTCATCACCGTGATGATCTTCCTGCCGGGTTGGCGTCTTTTCCTGATTATTCTGCAGCGCCGCCGCATCATCAAGCCGGCTTCCCTGCTCTCGCGCGCCCTGCTCTCGCGCCGCGCGATCCTGGTCGGTACCGGAAAAGAGGGGGAGCGTATTGCCCGTAAACTGCAAACCCATATCGAGCACGGTTTTGAGATTCTGGGATTTGCCGACAAAAAATTCGTCTACAAAACAATCGCCGGTTTCCCCTTCCTGGGGCTGGTCAACGATTTGCCGGAATTGGTCCGAATTCACCGGGCGACCGAGATCATCTTCACGACGGACCAATTTTCCAATGACGAAATATTACACATCATTGATAAAGTGAAACACGTACGCGCGAATATCAAGATCGTGCCGAAAAACGTGGACTACATTCTCGGCAAATCAAGTGTCGAGAAAATCGAGAATATCCCGCTTATCGATGTCGAATACAATATCCTGCATGTCGGCAACCGCATTTCCAAGCGGCTGTTTGATATCTGTGTCTCGGTCATCGGAATCATCGTGCTGACTCCTTTTATCGTTCCGGCTGCGTTCATGAGCAGGTATCGCCTGAGGAAGATGGAGTATCTTGGAGTGGAAAGCCGTACTTTTACGGGCTGGCAATTTGTTAAAAATAACGGTAATCATGGCCGTGATTTCATCCGCAAATTTCCGCTGCTCGGATCCGTAATTCGGGGGAATATGAGCATTGTGGGTAACGAACTGCTTTCCGCCAATCCCAATACCCGGCACCTGCGCTGCAAGCCGGGTCTGACCGGTCTATCGCAGCTGCAGGAAAACCACCAGCCGGATGAGAAAGTCAAACAGAATTACGAATACTACTATATGCTGAACCACTCATTCTTCCTGGACATTGAGATTATATTAAAAGCAATGCTAAAGATATAGGTTAATATGGCAGGAATCGTACTGGAATTTGAGAAACCGATCCTTGAACTGGAACGGAGGATCGCTGAGATGCAGGAGTTATCCGGCTCCAATGATATCGACCTGCAGCTGGAAATCAAGCGAGCCGAGGAACGGAAAATCAAACTCATTCAGAAAATCTATGCCGCACTGACCCGCTGGCAGAGAGTCCAACTCGCGCGCCATCCCGACAGACCCTATACGCTGGATTATATCGAACGGATCACCGAAGATTTCGTCGAACTGCATGGCGACCGTCATTTCGCGGACGATAAGTCGATCATCACCGGTTTGGCCAGGATCGAAGGCCGGAATGTCGTCATCATCGGCCACCAGAAGGGCAAAAACACCAAGGACAACCTGTACCGCAATTTCGGCATGCCGCATCCGGAGGGTTACCGCAAGGCCCTGCGGGTCATGAAACTGGCCGAGAAATTCCGCAAACCGATCGTCATCTTTATCGATACGCCGGGTGCTTACCCGGGAGTCGGTGCCGAAGAGCGCGGGCAGGCCGAGGCAATCGCCCGCAATCTGTTTGAGATGGCTGGATTAAAAGTGCCGATTCTGTGCATCATCATCGGCGAAGGAGCCAGCGGCGGGGCGCTGGGAATCGGCGTCGGCGATCGCATTATTCTGCTGGAAAATACCTGGTACTCCGTGATCTCGCCGGAAGGCTGTGCCTCGATTCTGTACCACGACGCCTCTAAAGCGCCTTTCGCCGCCGAGGCTATGAAAGTTACCGCCAGGGATCTGAAAGACCTGGGCATCGCGGATGAAATCGTCCAGGAGCCGCCCGGCGGCGCTCACCGCGATCCGGATAAGATGGCCCAGATTCTCAAAGGGGTAATCCTCAGGCATCTTAATGAACTCTCCAAAATCACGCCCGATGAGTTGGTCGCGCAGCGGATTGAGAAGTACTCCAAAATGGGCAGCTGGGACGAATAAACCTACCTGGTCCGAAGGATCCGGTTGCAGCCTGGCAAAGCCTCCCGGCTTCAACGATGCGAAATTCACGTATAAAAGTCGACTGGAAACCCGATGAGTAATGAGATTCTGTTTTTACTGATGAGCCTGGTCGTATTGAGTTTCACCCTTTTTTCCTTCCGCATGGGTAAATACTGGTTGTACGGCTTTATCACAGTAAGCATTGTCCTGGCGAACATCTTTGTCACCAAGCAGTTCAGAATATTCGGGATTACGGCCACGGGTGGGAATATTACCTACGGCGCGATCTTTCTTGCAACCGATTTGCTCTGTGAGCATTATGGAAAAAAGGAGAGTCGGCGGGCCGTGTACCTGGGATTTTTTGCTGCAATTTTCTACCTGGTCACATCCCAGTTCATGGCAGCCTTCGCGCCAAGCGAGACGGATATCGTGCATGAAGGCATGCGCAAGATATTCGGTTTGGCGCCGCGTATCGTGTTGGGTTCGTTGACCGCGTACCTGATTTCGCAATTGCATGACGTCTGGTTTTTCCATTTTATCAAAGTGAAAACCGCCGGGAAAAAACTCTGGCTGCGCAATAATCTCTCCACGATAGTAAGCCAGCTGATTGATACACTCACGTTCAGTCTCGTGGCCTTTTTGGGTGTGTTTCCGTTTGATATCATCCTGCAGATCATGCTGTCAACCTATTTTCTGAAGGTCGTGATAGCGCTGATCGATACGCCGTTTATCTATCTGAGTTATCGTTTTAAACCGGCTGACCTGGCGCAGACGGAATAAGAGGAGCACCGGTCGCCGCGTGCCGGTCAAATCCGTGCTTGAATTTCAACCGGGATAGGCTTAAACTAGCGCACGATGAAAAAAGGATTACTGGTCACTTTCGAAGGGATCGACGGCTCGGGTAAAACCACCCAGATCCGCAAATTTATCGAAAAACTGGAACAATCTGCGATTCCCTTCATTTTAGTTAGAGAACCGGGCGGAACTGAAATCGGTGAAAAAGTCCGCGATATTTTGCTCGATATTTCAAATAAGGAAATGTTCGGGGAGACGGAGCTGCTGCTGTATTCGGCCAGTCGTTTTCAACTGACCTGCCAGACGATTATCCCGGCGCTTGAGGAAGGCAAGGTGGTTGTCTGCGACCGCTTCTATGACTCGACGACGGCTTATCAGGGCTTCGGCCGGGGAATCGACCCGGAATTTATCAGGCGTTTGAATGGCTTTGCCACTCAATCGCTGGCTCCTGACTTGACAATTGTCCTGGATGTATCTTTAGACGAGCGGATGCATCGAATTCACAGCAAGGATATGGATCGTCTGGAAACCGAGCACAGTTCATTTCAGCAAAAAGTTCGTGACGGATTCCGGAAGATCGCAGAGCAAGAATCGCAGCGCGCGGTTTTAATCGATGGGGCACTGCCCGTCGAGGAAATCTCTGAAATCGTATGGAGTCAATTTGAGAAAAAACGGGAAGGGATACAGGAATGATCAGGAATAAAATCCTGCGGAGGAGAGGAATAGCAATTCTCCTGCTTTCACTATTGGTGGCACTGGCGCTTTACGGTAAAGACATTTACGGCGAGATATCGCAGTCGATGCGGCTCTATAACAGCACCTATCGCCAGTTATTGGTCAATTATGTCGATCCGATCAAAGCCGAGGAATTTACCGAAAAAGCCTTGAAAAATATGCTCAAGGAATTGGACCCGTACACGGTATTCCTGACGGATGAGGAAAACGAGCCGCTCGAGGTTCTGTCGAAAGGCTCCTATGGCGGAGTCGGTCTGCAGATCAGTCTTCGCAACGATACGCTGACGGTGATTACACCGATGGAAACCGGGCCGGCCAAACGCGCCGGTATTTTTGCCGGTGATAAAATTGTCAAGGTAGATACTGTTTCGACAACCGGGATGAACCTGGATCAATGTGCGAAGCTGATTCGCGGCGAAATCGGAACGCCGACAAGCCTGACGATTGTTCGTCCGGGCATGTCCGATGTCAGCGTCTATAACCTGGTCCGCGAGACCATCCAGGTGGAAGATGTCTCCTACGCCGGCTTTCTCGAAAACGGAGTGGGTTACATCAAACTGACCGGGTTTTCACGCGGTGCTTCCGGTGAGATTCAGAAGGCATTACGCAGCTTCGGCAGCAATCCCGATTTCCGGTCGGTGATTCTCGATCTGCGCGGGAACTCAGGCGGTCTGCTCGATGAAGCGCTGTCGGTTTCCGAGTTGTTCACGGAAGTGGGTGATACGATCCTCCTGACTCGCGGCCGCACCAATACCGCCAACAAAATATTTATCTCCAAACAGGCACCGGCGATTCCAGCCAGTATCAAGATGGCAGTACTGATCGACCAGGGCAGCGCTTCGGCCAGCGAAATTGTAGCGGGCGTGATCCAGGATCTGGACCGGGGAGTCGTTGTCGGTCAGTCCAGCTTCGGCAAGGGGCTGGTTCAGACGGTCTACCGCCTGGACGATAAACATTCGCTCAAGATCACGACGGCCAAATATTATATACCGAGCGGCCGGCTCATTCAGAAACCCGATTTCATTCAGAATAAAGACTTGGTCGAAGATATCGTACCGGCGGACATCGTCTATCATTCCCGGAATGGACGGGACTTGAAGGGCGGCGGCGGTATCACCCCGGATTTGGATCTGGCGGAAAAGAATATGCCGAAATATGTGCGCGAATTATGGCGGCAGAATATGTTTTATAAATACGCCCTGAATTACAAATCCGGTCATCCCGAGCTGACGACCAATCTGGTCGTCGATGCCACCATGTTGCCGGATTTCCAAAATTTCATCGTTAAAAACGGCTTCGACTATCAGACCAAAACTGAGGAGTCGCTGAAAAATGTCGAAAAGCAGATGAAAGAAGATGAAAATTTTAAAGATATGAATACTTCCTTTGATGAATATTTCAAGGTGTTTAATTCGATCAAAGCCAGGGAATTCAATCAGCATGAAGAATACATCACCTATGGCATTCTCAGCGAACTGGGCACTTTGCTGGACGGCATCCCCGGCCGCGTCAAAACGACTTTTCGCTACGATAAAGCGGTTCAGAAAGCCCTGGAAGTACTCGAAGACGGCAGTGATTATCAGATGACTTTAGGGTACGCCCAATAATTACAGGAGAGTATTACCCGTGAAACGCAACAGGTTCATTTTAGCGCTCATCGCTTTGGTTCTCGCCGTATCGTTGACACCGATTATTCACGCCGAAGAGATTTCCATCCCTTCCCGTCTGGAAGAACTCTCGACTCAGGTGAAGAGCCGCTTTTGCCCCGATCGCCGGACCTCGGTCTGGGAGATTTCCGTTGAAGGCGACAGCCTCGGCTACATAGCGCGTGGGGAAACAGATTCGAAGGCAGCCAGGACTGAATTCAGCCGGCTGCTCGCGGAGTCCTTCCCGAACGATAAAATCGAGATTGAAATCCGGTTGCTTCCCGATGATACCATGGGCGCCAATTCCTTCGCCCTGCCGTACAATTCCGTGGCGACCCTGCGCAGACGACCGACTGTGACCGAAGAGATAGTGAACCAGACTTTGCGCGGTTTGCCGCTGGAAATTCTGAAAGAAGAGAGAGGCTTTTTCCTGGCCCGGACCGACGATGGCTACCTGGGCTGGATTTCGGACGATCGGATCGTCTGGGGCGGTGATTCGCTGCGTAACGCCTGGAATAGCACTCACCTGGTCGTATTTACCGATATCGAGGGTGTCGCTTACCAAAAGCCATCCCCCAAATCGCAGCCGGTTTTCGATGTGGTATTGGGCAATCGTCTGAAATTCGCGGGCAAAAAACGCAACTGGATTCAAGTAGAAACACCCGACGGCCGGGCAGGATTTCTGCCTTCCAAACAGTTGATTGAATTAGATGAATATTTGGCGCGGCCGCTGACGGCTGAAGCGGTTTTAAAGACGGCCTATAAACTGGTCGGTCGGCCGTATATGTGGGGTGCAGCATCGCCGAAATTTCTGGATTGCAGCGGTTTCACACAAACGGCTTTCCGCGATAACGGCCTCATTTTACAGCGCGATGCCTCCATGCAGGTGAATCAGGGCAGCGAAGTCGATACTACCAATTTCCCCTCGCAACTCAAGCCAGGCGACCTGCTCTTTTTCAGTCCGCGCCCGGACCGGATCACGCATGTCGGAATATATATCGGCGATTACCAGTTCATTCACTCGTCAAGTCTGGTTACGATTGACAGTTTCAATCCCAAAGACAAAAACTATAATGATTATCGTCGCAAAAGCCTGCGGCGTGTGAAACGGATCATTCCCGAAACGGAAAAATAGAATTTCGATAGGTGGACAAATGTCCGCCGTTTTTACGATTTTCCCCGTCAATCAATGAACAAGTAATTCATTCCTTTGCCGGGGATTTTTATTATATTGTCTTCGAAGGAATCGAAGACAATGACCCCGCAATCCGGCAATAAACGACTCTATCCGATCGTATTTGGTCTCGGGCTGCTTTCCATGGTGGCGCAGATCGCTTTCCTGCGCATCACCGCAATCAACTTCTACGGCAATGAATTGACGATGTGCCTGGTGCTGGGACACTGGCTGCTGTGGA
>Ga0265594_1003255_pt1 | contig 10935 bp, 13 predicted proteins | sample saktaG_11_FD_190147 | JGI IMG/M metagenome (GOLD analysis project Ga0265594, IMG submission 190147) | Saline water microbial communities from Sakinaw Lake, British Columbia, Canada - sak_2011_5_24_80m | ecosystem: Environmental > Aquatic > Non-marine Saline and Alkaline > Saline ... | reverse complement strand
AAGATGCAGAAGACAATGCGCCTAGTATAATTTTTATTGATGAAATTGATGCGATTGCATCAAAACGAGATGAATCTGTTGGAGAAGTTGAAAGAAGAGTTGTTGCACAATTATTAGCATTAATGGATGGTCTTTCTTCTCGCGGAGAAGTAGTAGTAATGGCGGCAACAAACAGAATTAATTCTATTGATGAAGCATTAAGGCGACCTGGAAGATTTGACAGAGAAATAGAGTTTGGAATTCCTGATAGAAAAGCAAGAAACCAAATTCTTAGTATTCACACAAGAGGGATGCCTCTTGCAAAAAATTATTCTCCATTATCAAAGGCAAACGAAATGAGTAAGATTGAAAATGAGATTTATGAATTACTTGAAAAAAACAAGACACTTGATGCGGTTGCTGTTTATGAAAACTATATACAAAATCTGCATGAAAAAAAATCTATGAATGAAATATTTGATACACTAAGAGAAATGGCGGATAAGAAAATAATTAAAAGAAAGGATTTTGATTTAGAATACTTCGCCGACCTAACGCATGGTTTTGTTGGAGCAGATTTACAAGCCCTATCAAAAGAATCAGCAATGAAAGCATTGCGAAGATATCTTCCTGAAATAGAAAAGTTAGAAGATGGGGAAGCTATTCCTGTTGAAATACTCGAATCGTTAAAGATTACAAAAAAAGATTTTATTGAAGGATTAAAAGATGTTCAGCCTTCTGCTCTAAGAGAAGTTGCAATAGAAATCCCAAATGTAAAATGGGACCAAATAGGGGCACTTGATGAAGTAAAAGATGAATTAAAACAAGCAATTGAATGGCCATTAAAAAATCCACAATCCTTCAAGGATATGGGAATAAGTCCTCCGCGGGGAATTTTGTTGTATGGCCCGCCCGGGACAGGAAAAACCTTGCTTGCAAAAGCAATTGCTACAGAAAGTGAAGCAAATTTTATTTCTATTAAGGGCCCAGAATTATTGAGTATGTGGGCTGGCGAAAGTGAAAAAGCAGTTAGAAAGATTTTTAGAAAAGCAAGACAAGTTGCTCCTGCAATAATTTTCTTTGATGAGATTGATGCAATGGCATCAAAAAGAGGAAGAGATGCCGGCAACAATGTTATTGAAAGAATGGTTAATCAATTATTAACAGAATTAGATGGAGTAGAATCATTACATGATGTAGTATTTATTGCTGCAACAAATAGACCAGATTTAATTGACCCTGCTTTATTGAGACAAGGAAGAATGGACAAATTGATAATGGTTCCGGCGCCAGATGAAAAAGCAAGAGAAAAAATTCTTGAAGTTCATTCAAAAAAAGTTCATTTAGGAAAAGATGTAAAATTAAAAGAACTTGCACAAAAAACAAAGGGATTTTCAGGAGCTGATTTAAGCGGACTTGTACGAGAAGCAGCATTACTTGTTTTGAAAGAAAATAAAATGAAAGCGGGTCCAATACAAATGAAACACTTTGAAGAGATTTTGAAAAAAATTAATCCAACTATTGATGAAGAAAGTGAAAAAGCATATGGCGAATTCAAAGAAAAAGCACTTGACTTTCGTCCAAGTTATGTTGGCTAATTATTTTCTATGTCCTATTTTTGTGCTGCTAACTTTTGTCCAAACTACTTTTTTTGGTTTTTGTGAACGAACACGAGCAATAATTTCGGCTGCTTGATTAATTACTGCTCCAACTTTTGCTTTTGGACTTAATGATGTCACAATAGTCTTGGTAGGGACGGGATGTTTTTTCGCGTTTGCTTTTTTTTTCGCTAAGAGTTGGGGGTATTCAGAAAACAAGAGTCTCTTTTGTGTCATTAAACGTGTTCTTTGTTTTACTTGATCTCTAAAACTGGTGGCCTGTCGAAAAATTACTTCTGCATTTCTTACAAATATAATCTTTGATCGATATTTTGCTTGTATAAAAACATCATCTCCCAAGTTTTTTCCGATTGGGAGAGGATTTGCTAACAAGAAACTTTTTCTCACAGCAAAACCCATTGCACAAAAAAAGTCATATTCATATTGTTGGACTAACCGCATAACTTCAACTCCAAGTTGGGATGTTACTCCTCTTTTATTTTTTGGGATAAATGCTGCAGAATTTTTTATTCGGGGGGCTGCGAATTCTGCATTTGGATTTGATTCTAATGCACTAATGACGCGATCAATAGTTGTTCGTCTGACTAAAACGTCTGCATCTGAAAAATAAATGTTTTGTGTCCTTGGATTTGTGGCACGTGCAATATGATTTATTGCGGCATTCTTGTCTGCTCTTGGTTGTATAATAACTCTTAGTTGTGGGATCTGTTTTGATAATTCAGCGCAAACTTTATTTGTATTGTCGGTCGAGCCATTTATACAAATAATTAATTCTTTTTCATTGTCTGGTTGTTTTGTCCAAGCATATGTTGAAGTAAGATTTCTAACTGTTCGTTCAATTGATTCTTCTTCGTTCATTGCGGCAATGCCGATTGATAAAAATTCAGCCATATATTATTCACGTCTGTGACTTAATTAAATTTTTCTACTTAAATAAACCAACCAAATAATAACATTGGGAATAAAACAGCAGTTATTGGTAATATTATTGCGGCAAACCAAGCAATTGGATTCCATGCAAGAACTTTTTTTCCGTCAAGAACCCAGATTGGTAATAAATTAAATAATGCGAAAAAGAAATTTATTCGTGAAGCAGAAATCAAAACAATTTTAATCAAATTATTTGGAAACAAAGGAATTAATAATATCAAAAAAAGCCCAATTGCAATATTTGTTACTGGGCCAGCAATTGAAATGATTCCGTTTTGTTTTCTAGTAACATTATTCGCAAAAAAATATGTTGCTCCGGGTGCAGCTAAAATCCATCCTGTAAGAACTGCAAAAACTACTGCTAGCCCAAGCATTGGGTACCATGCGCGGTATTCAGAAACAAAACCAAAATGTCTTGCTGCTTGTCGATGTGCTAATTCATGGAAAATAAATCCTGTTCCAACTGCTAAAAAAGCAATTGGGACTGCAAGTTCTAATGGCAAACTACCCACTAAGTTTCCACTTAATGCACTCCCAAGGTCAAGATTAATTAATACTAATGCAAAAGCAACACTAAGAGTTATCCAACTAATAACCAAGTCAATTTTTTCTTGTTTTGAAAAATACCAAAACGACCTCTTCATGATTAAGTATTAACTTCAATAACTTAATATAATTTTGTAATGCTTTTTCGTTCTTCAACGAAGTTTTGTGAAGCTTTTTAAATGAACAGAAACGAATTCATTTTATGAATAAGAGTATTTTTTCAGAAGAAAGAGCACAAATTTCTGTTGAACTAATAATTGTCTTAGCCGCAGTAGTTGCGGTTGTTTTGGTGTTGGTAAACCAATTACAAGCAACTTCAAATGAAGGTTCGGAGAAATTAGAAAAAACAGCAAAAGAAGTTTTCAGTAAAATTGATGATATATGAAAAAGATAACAAAAGGACAGGTTTCATTAGAGTATTTGCTGATAATAACTGCTTTTTTTGCTGCATTGTCAATAATAATTCCGTCTTCAGCCTTTGCGTTAGAACAATTTCTTTCTGCATCAGACACTATTTTAGCAAAACAAATTTACTCGACAATGGAAGAGCAAAATGAGTTATTTCTTTTCTTAGGAAACAATTCAAAAAAAGAATTCGAGTTTGTTCCTGCGCAAAAAATAATTCTCAAAACACAAGGAAACAATTTTGAAATCTCTTCACAACAAAAAACATTTTCTTTAACTCTGCGTGACAACCAAATCTCAAAAGAAAAAGAATTTACGAAAAAATTTAAAATACTCCTAAAAAAAGAAAACGAAAAAATAATTATTGAATTTGAAGAAGTTTCTGTGACTTAATTAAACTAATTAGTTTAAATAATTAATTCAAATAAACAACAATCCTTATTTTTCTTTCAATTAAAAAATCATCAATAATGATTCCTTCACTACTAACACTTTCATTTCCGCTTCCTTTCAAAATTTCAGCCCCATCCAAATAAACACTTGCATTTTCAAACAAACTCTTAGTATCTAGAATCATCTCGCTCTCACTAGGGAAGTCAATTGACCAAACCTTCAACAAATCATTTTCTTGTTGTATTATTAACAATTCTTTTAGTGAATTCTCACTTGGAAGATTAATGCACAGTATTGCTATTCCAAATAATAGTATTGAGATTACTGCTTCCATTGTTAGCACAAATCCTTTATTCATTTAAACAACCTTCTAACAAAACAATTGCTTTTTCTCCATCTAAAATAACAAAACGTTTTACAGTAACACATTCTTTCTCATTCCTAGCATCAAAGAATATTCTTTCTTCTTTCAAATGCGTTTTTATGATTACTTGTTTTACAAAAAAATCATCAATTTGCAATTTATGCATATTTGCAAAATTTGTTCTTGTTAATTCATTACTTTTAATTCTCTTTTTTTCTAAATCAAAAACACATGCTCCTAACAAAGAGTTTTCTGTATCAAAGTTTTTTACAAAAGAATCCGCAACAAAAATAGTTTTTTCTTCAAGATAAAAATTTTCAGTGCTTTTTACTAGTTGTGTTGTGCTGTTTGATAATATTATTACAAAAACAAGCAAACTAAATAGCATTATTGTAAATGCAATTAGCGCGTCTATGGAAAAAATAAAACCTTTGTTATGTATAATGATCATTTGTTCTCACAACCAAATTATTTTCTTTTTTGACTTTGGTAATAATAAATAGTTCTTTCTTTTTTTTACCAATAGAAATTACTTTATTATTTTCAGCAGAACAATCAACTTCTCTTTCGAAAATATTTGCGGAGTTAGAAAAAAAAGAATCAATGATAGTTGCACATTCTAATACAGAATCTTTTTCGCTTAAAGAATTTAATGAATTTTCTAAAACATTGCTTTGGCTGTTAATGCTAGTTAAAATTACTGCAAAACCAGAAAGCAAAATTAATAATGCTAAAACTGCGTCCAAATAATTCATTTCAATACCTTCATACTATAATCAATTGGTATTTTGAAAAAAAGTTTTGTTTGTCTTCCTAAAAAAGAAGAAATATTATTTGTTTTTCCGATATTTGAAGTAAACGCATATTCTCCATAAGTAAGTCCATTGTATTCAAAAAGTAAGACAACACTATTTTCATTTAAATATAGCAAATCCAATATGCCCATATCTTCAAGAAATAAATTTGTTTTTCTTGCTCGCGGTCTTAGATATTTTAACAGAGCAGAATTAATTTCATTTTGAGCTATGATTAAATTCAAATTTTCTTTTTCTATTTGTTCTGTCAAACTCACAGAAATTATTTTGTCAACATTATTTTCTATCAAAGTTCTTTCTTTACTTGCTTGTTCTAATGCAATTAATTCTGTTTTAATTTTTTCTTTTTCCAAAGAACTTTCATTTATTCCTATCGAAAATATTATTAGTAATAATAACAATGCTAAAATGATTGAAAACGAAAAAAATCCTTTCATAAAAAAAGCGTTTTTTAAAGGATTAAAAACATTAACAAAAATTCGTTGATTGTACTAGGTAAATATTTTGTTGATTCTATAATAAGATTACTATCCCAATTAGAATAATAAAAATCAATGTCGCATACGTTCTATTATAATATGCCATTAAACCAGACACTGCCGGAATTAAAACAATCATAAATGTTTTTTCTGGCCATTGTTCTGCAACAAATAATGCCGCTCCGGCACCCGCAGCGAAAATTAAGAATAAAAAAGCCACAAACGCTCCTATGACTCCAGTAACATAGGTCTCTATTTTGCCAAACCAAGTATCAACTTTTCCTACTTTGTCATCGCCCATTTCTTCACCAATATCAATAATTATTATAGAATTGCTTAAATAATTTGCCATTTTGTGAAAAAGTCACAAAAGCTTTAAAATAACGATTTTGTTTGTTTTCTCATATGATACAAGGCCTAGAGCAGTTAAGTGAGATTGAAAGACAAGCATTAATGGTTATTGATGATTCTGAAAAAAACGCAGAAGATATTTCTGAACTATCAAGCTTGAATATTGATTCTGCAAGAAGAGCAATTGCTTGGTTATCAGAAAAAGGATTTGTAAAAATAAATGAAAAACCAAGAACTGTTTTATCACTTACTGAAAAAGGAAAAATATCGTTGGAAAAAGGAATGCCTGAAAATATTTTTTTAGAGGCCTTAGAAAAATTAAATGGCGAAGCAACTTTTGATGAATTACAAAAAGAATCTAATTTAGATAAAAAAGAATTTACTGCTGCGCTTGGGATAAATAAAAAAAATGTGTTTATTATTATTGCTCAAGGAAGGATTTCTCTTACGGGGGTAGCAAAGGAACAAGAAACATTTGATTTAAGAAATTCTTTGAGAGATGTTGTTGATGGAAACAAAGTAAAAAAAGAAATTGCTTTGGATTTGTTACAAAGGGGATTAATCGAAAGAAAAGAGATTGTTGAAAGAACAGTAAGTATTAATCAAAAAGGGATTGATGCACAAAAATTATTAAAAGACAAAAAAATAAAACGTGTTTATGATGTTGAAGCTCCCGTGCCAAGAATACTTGCTGGAAAAAAACAACCATATATGCAATTCGTTCAAAAACTAAGACAAAAAATGGTTAACCTTGGTTTTGAAGAAATGAAACCACAATTAATCGTTCCTGAATTTTATAATTTCGATGTTTTATATCAACCACAAAATCATCCTGCGCGGACATGGACAGACACTTACCAATTAAAAAAACCAGCATTTGGAAAATTAAATAATAAAAAAGCTGTTGAAGGAATACGCGCTGCTCATGAAAATGGTGGAAAATCAAAGAGCAAAGGGTGGAGGTATAAATGGGACCCAAAAATAGCATCAAAGTTAATGCCCACTGCACACGGAACAACATTTGATGCAATGGAATTGTGTAAACCTTGCAAGGTTCCAGGAAAATATTTTGTTATTGCAAGAACTTTTAGGCCAGATGTATTAGATGCAACTCACCTAGTAGAGTTTAATCAAATGGATGGTTTTATTATTGGAGAAAAATTAAATTTCAGGCATTTGTTGGGTATGTTAGAATTACTTGCAACAGAAGTGGCCGGGGCAACAAAAATACGATTTTTCCCAGATTATTATCCATTCACAGAACCCTCTGTACAATTATCTGCGTACAAACCAGGGTTTGGTTGGGTAGAATTTGCAGGTGCTGGAATATTTAGACCAGAGATGTTAGAAAATTTGGGGTATGGAAAAAATGTTCGTGCGATTGCGTGGGGTGCGGGAATTGATCGCCTAGCAATGATGAAACTTGGAATAACTGATATAAGAAATTTATTTTCACAAGATTTGAATTATTTAAGAGAAGCACAAGGGGTGAGATAAATGCCTAAGAGTGGTTATTCAGTTTCGGCTTATTTAAAAGCTCAAGAAAAAGCAAGTTCTGCAAGTGCTTCAATCCGGTCTTCAAATCCAGTGTGGACTAAGAAACTCCTTGTTAAAATTCCTTTTGTAAGAACAATGAATAATAGCAGAAAAGCCGTTAATAGGGTAAGAGAGTTTAGGGTTGGATATGGAGTATTTGAAGAATTACATGAAGCACTAAAAGATATGCCGGTTGGTTCAAAGCACACTATTGTTAGAACCTCTGAAAAGGGAATAGTAAGAAAATATGTTTATAGAAAAATAACAAAGGATGAATACAAATTAGTTTCAAGATCACCAAGGGGGAGTAAGTAATGCCTACAATTGAAATGTCAAAAAAAGATTTTGAAAAACTTGTTGGAAAAAAATTTTCAAAAGAAGACTTAGAAAGAACATTAATGTTTGTTAAAGGGGAAATTGATTCTGAAGACGGAGATACATTAAAATTAGATGTAAAAGAAACTAATAGGCCAGATTTGTGGTCAACTGAAGGAATCGCAAGAGAAATCTTAGCAAGAATAGGAAAAGAAAAAGGTATAAGAAAATACAAAACACAAAAATCTGGAATAAGAGTTTTTGTTGATAAAAATTTGGAAAAAGTAAGGCCATTAATTGCTTGTGCTGTTGTTGAAAATGTTAAAGTTGATAATAATTTTATCATACAAATGGTTCAACTTCAAGAAAAAGTTGGAGAAACATTTGGAAGAAAAAGAAAAGAAACAGGGATAGGATTATATGACTTAGACATTATGACTCCTCCGATATACTATAAAGGTTACAAAGATACGGATATAGAATTTGTTCCATTAGAATGGAAAGTTCCTATGCGACCGACAGAAATATTATTACAACATGAAAAAGGAAAAGCATACAAACACTTGTTAGAAAATGTTTCGGTTTATCCAATAGTAATTGATTCGGAAAATATTGTCGCATCCATGCCGCCAATAATTAATTCAGAAAAAACAGGAAAAGTAACAGAAAAAACTAAGAACTTGTTTATCGAAGTAACTGGGTTTTCTTGGCTAACAGTAGAAACAGCATTAGAAGTAATGTGTATGGCTCTTGCGGACAGAGGGGGAAAAATAAAAACAGTCGAAGTTAATTTTCCAGAAGGAAAAACATATCCTGGAAGAAAAGTTAATACTCCTGAATTCAAAACAGAAAAACTTTCTTTAGATACAAACTTGTTTAATGAAATGTCGGGGCTAAATATTTCAAATAGTGTGTTAAAAAAGTTATTTGAGAGTGCACGCTATAATGCAAGTGTTTCAAAAAACAGAACAATTGTTGAGTATCCATCTTATCGTCAAGATATTTTTCACGGAGTGGACGTTGTTGAGGATGCATTAATTTCTTATGGTTATGACAAAATTTCTCCACAAAAAATAGAGTTAAATGTTATTGGGAAAAGCTTGGAAGAATTTGATTTTTTGGAAAATATTCGAGACGGAGCAATCGGTCTAGGATTACAAGAAATTCTTACATTTAACTTAACATCAAAAATCGCACAAAATGATAATTTGTTTTTGAAAGAAGAATTTGTTGAGATAAATAATCCTCTAAGCAATAATTATGAAATATTCAGAAAAAGATTGTTACCAAACTTGTTAATGTTCCTTGCGAAAAACAAAGACAAAGAGTTTCCACAAAAAATATTTGAAATAGGTTCTTGTTTGGAATTAAATTCAAAAGAAGACAATGGTGTAAAACAAAGTAATCACATTTGTGTTGTTTCTTCTCATTCAAACACAAATTTTACTGAAATAAAATCAATACTGGTTTCATTATGTGCATATTTAGGGTTTAGTCTGACAGTTAAGAAAAAACAATTCGCTTTCCTTGAAGAAAATAGTGCTGAAATAATTGTGAATGGAAAGAAAGGTTTTATTGGTGAATTAAAAAAAGAAGTAGAAGAAAAGTTCTCTTTGAAAAAACCAGTAATAGTACTTGAATTTGAATTGTGATTTAGAAAAGTACTAAGCTGATTTTTCCTTTAAGCTTTCTTATTTGGTTTGTTGGGGTTTCTAGAACACAACCTTTTTCTCTTTGTTAAGCTTTTATTCTTTTGTGAATATTAGATAATTATGACAAATATCTTTGATTCTTCTAAGGAAAATTCTATTCTAAAAGATGAGCGTTTTCTATATCCTGATTTTGTTCCTGATCAACTGCCTTTTAGAGATGCAGAAATCGGAGAGATAGTTTTTGGTTTGAAGCCAGCGGCACATGGAAAGAAACCGACAAATATTTTTATTGCAGGAAAACCGGGGACAGGGAAAACAGCTTCAGCAAAATTCGTTTTAAACGAACTCGAAGAGTATTCTGACCGCGCAAAACCATTATACATTAATTGCTTTGAAATAAATACTCGCTATGCAATCCTAGCAAAAGCAACTAATTTTTTTGGTTTTCCAGTCCCAAATAGAGGTTTGGGTAGTCAAGAAATATTTGAAAGATTTTTAGCAGTAATCAAAAACAAAAAGATTGTTCCAATACTTATTTTTGATGAAGCTGAACAATTATTAAAAAACGAGGATTCAAAAAAACTATTATATGATCTTTCTCGTTTAGCAGAACAATTCAAGATTTTTGCTGGTTTATTGTTTATTTCAAACGATGAAAAATTTCTTTCGTTTTTGGATGAAAGAATAAGAAGTTCTCTTAACGCTTCAAAAATAGTGTTTGAGAAATATTCTGCTTTGCAATTAAAAGAAATTTTAAAGGAGAGAGCACAATACGCTTTTTTCTCAAATGTTTTGGAAGACGAAGTTATCCCGCTTTGTGCAGCACATGCCTCAAAAGAAGGTGATGCGAGAATAGCAATTGAATCTTTGTTGAAAGCATCTCGTTTTGCAGAAAGAGAAAATGCTCAAAAAGTATCAGTAAAACATGTGCGAAAAGCATTCATGGAAGAAAAACCAGTAAAATTTGAGATAACTGAAAACCTGTCAGAACAAGAACAATTAGTTCTTGATTTTGTTGCAGAAAAAGAGGTTTCAGCAGGAGACTTGTATAAGGCATTGTGTAAGAAGTTTGCTGAGCGAACACTTAGAAAAGCAGTTTCAGATTTAGAAAAAAAGGGTTTGCTTGTTACAGAAAAGACAAAGAAAGGAAAGGGCCATTCTCGTATAATTAGAAGAAATAGTCCTAATTGTTCAAAAAAATAGCTAAAATGGCAAATTAGTTACTTCTTCACTGAAAGAGGTTAAGGGAAAGGTTTTTATAGTGTTTTTTGGAAAAGATTGTTAGTTCTATGGTGAGATTATGGTAGTAAAAAAGAAAAAATTTGGAAAAAAAGCTGCAAAGAAAGTAGTAAAGAAAAAAACAAAAAAAGTTACAAAAAAGACAACTAAGAAAAATGTAAAGAAAGCAGTAAAGAAAAAAGCAAACAAGGCTGCAAAAAATACAACTAAGAGAGTTGTGAAAAAAGTAATTGTAAAAAAAGCAGTTGTTTCTAAAACAGTAAAAAAACAAATTGCTTCTACAAATAAGAGAACAACAAGAGCTCTAAAACA
>Ga0265594_1003254_pt1 | contig 10941 bp, 13 predicted proteins | sample saktaG_11_FD_190147 | JGI IMG/M metagenome (GOLD analysis project Ga0265594, IMG submission 190147) | Saline water microbial communities from Sakinaw Lake, British Columbia, Canada - sak_2011_5_24_80m | ecosystem: Environmental > Aquatic > Non-marine Saline and Alkaline > Saline ... | reverse complement strand
GAAAATTATGAAACCATTAAAAAGGAATAACTTAATCTTCCTTTATTGCTAAAACATCAAGGATATTTTGTAAAATATGCAAACGGTTCTTTATCTCTATTAAATGAAATCAAAAAATCAGCTTACGATTTTATTTTAATAGAGAAAGAACTAAAAGATACAAACGGCATTGTGATAGCCAAAATAATAAAAAAGTATCACCCAAATATTAAAATTATTTTAATGTCGAATAATCCTAGTTGGGATGAACTGGCAGAAATAAAAAAAATGGATCTGCCTCACATTGAAAAGCCATTTTCAATTGAGGAATTATTGGCTTTATTAGAAAAATAAATTCTAACAATTTTTCATAAATAGTAAAACCCGTAGATTTTTTCTACGGGTTATTTTATTTTAAACTAAATCTTAAGCAATCTCTTAACATTTTTTGTGGTCTGTTCACAAACTTTTTCAAAACTCACATTTTTTATTTCCGCAATTTTACGAGCTACAAACTCAACATTTTGTGGCTTGTTTTTTTCTCCGCGAAAAGGTTCTGGTGTTAAATACGGCGAATCTGTTTCAACTAAAATTTTATTTAAAGGAACAACTTTTACAACTTCTCTTAATTCATTAACTGATTTATTTTTAAACGAAATAATTCCAGTAAAACCAATATAAAATCCCAAATCTAAAAAATTTTTAGCAATTTTTAAATTAGAACCAAAACAGTGAATAACACCTGCGCTTAATCCACCTTCGCCACTAAAAAATCCTACTGGACTAGAGTGCCTGTCCGCCGTAGCTTTAGCGAAGGAGGATGTTTTTAAAATTTTTAACAAATCCAAATACGCGTCTTCTGGATTTTCTTTACTTCCTCGCGCGTGTAAAATTATTGGTAAATTGTTTTTCTTTGCAAATTTTAATTGTTCAACAAATCCCTGTTTTTGTTTTTCTTTTACCTTGTCAAATTCCGCCTTAGGCTGACCAGCTTTGCTGGATTTGACAGGGTGAATTTCTGGTGTGTGAAAATAATCTAACCCAATTTCACCAACAGCAATTATTTTTTTGTTTTTATCTTCATCCAATAACTCCTGATATTTTTCTGGATTAAATATTTCTTCACGACTTCTAAACTTAATCTCTTCTTCATCAATTTCTGTGCCAGATGAATGAATCGGGTGCAAACCAATTGAAGCAGAAACTAAATCATTTAAATATTCATTTGCGATTTCAACTGCCTTTTTTGAAGTGTCAATTTGTGTTCCAATATTAATAATTCCGATTTTTTTATTTAAACAATCAGAAATTATTTTTTTATAATCATTTTTAAAAAATGAAAAATTAAGGTGGCAGTGTGAGTCGAATAATTGCATATTGAGTTTCTCCTCCTGCGTTCCCTAAAAAAATCTTTAACACTACGGCGCCTGTCCGCCGTAGCTAGGACTTTTAGGGTTGAAGCGAAGGAGGATTAGGCGATTATTTCTTTTGCTTGTTTAAACAATTCTGGCAGAAGAGGAAGCAACCAAGTTCCAATCCCAAATAAATATTTTGCAACTTGCGAAGCTTCAATTGCTGAAATTAAAAATCCAGCAAATGGAAATTTAACAACAAAAACTAAAAGCGCTCCTAAAATTACAACTCCTTGAATTAAACCAAAAATCAAACCAGAAATACGATTTATTGTTTTTAAAAACGGAATTATTGAAAGCAGATTAAAAAATTTATTAATCAACCAAAATACTAAACCAACTAACCTGTTCACAATTACAAAAATTAATAAAAATGCAATTATTCTAATTGTGTTTTCTCCTAATCCAAATGGCAAGCCAACTAAATCAGCTAAAAATTGAAAATAATTTGCTGCAACAACAATTCCTAAAATTGTGCCAATTAAAGATCCAATTGAACGAATTAAACCAAAAAAGAAACCAGCAAACGCAAAGAAAAATAAAACAATAATTAAAATAAAATCTAAAATTGTTAGGGTCATAAATTTAGAAATTAGTAATTAGAAACTAGAAACTAGGGAATAGTAAGACAAAATTTCAGCTGTCCTGATTTCTAATTTCTAATTTCTTAAATACGTGGAAATAAAGGTTTACTTTTTTTAATTTTATCAGCTGTAAAAATTGATATTATCTTTTCTGAAGTATCTGGCATAAATGGAGATAATAAATTTGCAACATTTAAAATATTTTGCGAAATTGGTTCTAAAATATTTTTAATTTCTGATTTATTTTCTAATTTCCAAGGTTGAGCTTTTGTAATAATTTCATCACACTGTCTTAATTTTTTCCACAAAACTTCTAAGGCTTCATTAAATTTATATTCTTGCATTTTTTTATCAAAAACTGATTTTAATTTTGCGTCTGAATTTTTTTGCAAATTAGTTTCAATATTATTTTTTTCAAGCAAATTAGAAACTCGCGCGACTAAATTTCCTAAACCATTTGCTAAATCAGAATTATATTTTTCTGAAAATCTTTCAACTTGAATATCAGATTCTTGCCCAAAAGAAAATTGAGATAATAATAAATATCTTGTTGCGTCTGCGCCGTATTTTTTTACTAATTCATCTGGATCAATTGTGTTACCTAAAGTTTTACTCATTTTTTTTCCATCAATTGTAAAAAATCCGTGAACAAAAATTGTTTTTGGCATTTCTAAACCAAGCGCCATTAAAATTGCTGGCCAATAAATTGTGTGAAATTTTAAAATTTCTTGCGCCATTAAATGTAAATCAGCTGGCCATAATTTATTAAATTTTTCTAAATTATCTGGATATCCAATTGCTGTTAAATAATTCATTAACGCTTCAACCCAAACATAAATTTTTTGCGATTTATCAAAGGGCAAATCAATTCCCCACTTTACTGTTTCTCTAGACAAAGAAAAATCATCAATAAAATCCAACATTGAAAGCGCTTCATTTTTTTTTGAAACTGGTAAAATTTTTATTTCATCTTTTTCAATTTTTTCTTTAATAATTTCTTTGTAATCTGATAATTTAAAAAAATAATTTTTTTCAACTAATTCTTCTGGTTTTGTTTCGTGGTCAGGACATTTTCCATTTACAATTTCTTTTTCAGTTAAAAATTTTTCACAGCCAACACAATACAATCCTTTGTATTCTCCTTGATAAATTACATTATTTTTTTTTGGCGTTTTGGCGTTTTTTAATTTAGTAAAAATTTCTTTAACTTTATCTTTATGTTGTTTGTCTGTTGTGCGAATAAAATAATCATTAGAAATATTTAAATTTTTCCATCTTGATTTATAAATTTCTGAAATTTCATCACAAAATTCTTGTGGAGATTTTCCTTGCGCTTTTGCAGATTGAGCAACTTTTGTTCCGTGCTCGTCAGTTCCTGTTAAAAAGAAAACTTCGTCGCCTTTTTCGCGACGCCATCTTGCCAACACATCAGCTACAACAGTTGTGTACGCGTGACCAATGTGTGGTTTGTCATTCACATAATAAATTGGGGTTGTAATATAATATTTCATAAAATTGCAAATAATTCTAATTCAAGCTAATCCTGCGAATAATTATTTGACATTTTTTTAATAATAATTTACGATAAATTTAGTTCTAATATTTAACATTTCACATTTAAATTTAGGGAGGAATAAAATGCCAACTTCAAAAGTCGGAATGAAAGTGAGACAAGACAAAAACTTTGATGACGAACTACAAAGATTTAATGATTTAGTCAGAAAAGCACAAATAAGAAAAATCTCACGAAAAAATGCTCACTTTTTACCTAACACCGCGAAAAAGAAAAGAAAAAAATATATTGGAAAAAGGAGACAAGACAGAATTTTAAAATTATAATAAAATAATTAAAAAAAAGTGGGAGGTAAAAGAATGAAAGATTTAGAAGAACTTATTCACAAATTAGCTATAAATTTTTTGCCTTTTTCTAATGGACTACAAACAATTGTCAAAGTATTTTCAAAGCAAGATTTAAAAGACGCAGCTTTGAAAATAATTAAAAAATACAAAAGTATTTTAGAAGAAGCTGAAACGGAAATTCAAAAAACAAAATAAAAAGTTCAAAAATCTAATTATTTAGCCCTCCAATTTGGTGGGCTTTTTTATTTTGAAGCAACCACAACATATTCCCCTTTTATCACATCATTCTTAACCTGCTCTAAAACTTCATTAATATTCCCGCGGTAAATTGTTTCAAATTTTTTAGTTAATTCGCGACAAACCACAAAACTTTTTTCCTCGCATCTGTCTTCGTCAGAGTTTAATCCGCGTTGTATCAGTGTATTTAATTGTTCTAAAGTCTTTATAATTCTATACTTTGATTCATAAAAAACCACTGTTGTTTTTACGTCTAAAACTTGTTGTAAAAATTTTTGTCTTTGTTTTTTATGCGGAACAAAACCTAAAAAAATAAATTTATCTGCTGGCAACCCGGAAATTGAAAGAGCTGTTGTTACTGCTGAAACACCAGGTACTGGCACAATTTCAATTTGATTTGACAACACAAGAGCTTGCCCGCCGGAGCGTAAATTAGATTCTGAGGAGCGTAGGCGGGTAAGCTCTTTAATTAATTTATTTCCCGGGTCAGAAATTCCTGGTGTTCCAGCGTCAGTTACCAAAGCAACACTATTATTTTTTATTATTTCAATTAACTGCTTAACTTTTTTTTCATTTGAATGTTGGTGGTAAATTTCTAATTTTTTATTTTTAATTTCATAATGATCTAAAAGTTTTCTTGTTACTCTTGTGTCTTCACAAAAAATATAATCTACCTGTTTTAAAATTTTTAAAGCGCGAAACGAAAAATCTTCTAAATTTCCAATTGGCGTAGCTACAATATAAAACATAAATTATTTATTTTCTAATGATTTATTATAATGCGGGAAAACATTATCTAAATATACATCAATCACAGCGGCAATTGGAACAGCAATCAAAGCTCCAATTATTCCAAACAATTTCGCTCCGATTAAAACCGAAACAATAACAATAATTGGATTTAAACCAACTGCTTTTTGCATTACTTTTGGCACAATCAAATTATTTTCTAATTGTTGAATCACAATATATAAAATAATAATCAAAAAAACTTTTGTTAAAGAATCTGAAAATCCAATTAAAATAGCTGGCACTGCTGAAAGTAAAGGACCAACAAAAGGCACAATTTCAAAAAGACCAGCAATCAAAGCTAAAAGCAAAGCGTATTTAACTCCTAAAATTGTTAAACCTAAATAAGTTAAAATTCCAACAATCAAAGATAAAGTTAATTGCCCGCGCAACCACATTCCCATTTTCTTTTTCATCTCATCAATTAATTCGCCAACATAATTTCTCTTGTGTTCTGGAATAAAAATAAAGAAAAAATTTTTTAAAATATTTTTTTCAACAGTAATATAAAAAACAATTACTAAAACAGCAAAAAAAGAAACAAGACCGCCAAAAATTCCAGTGATTGTTGAAAAAACACTTTTAGTTGTTTGCCCTAAATTACTGCTTAAAGTTTGCAAAGTTTTATATAAAGCTGTTTGTTGATTAACAATTACATTTTCAGAAGAAAATTCCAAAGTTAATCGTTCATAAAAAACAGGTAAATTTTTAGCAAACTGACCAATTTGTTCAGCAACTGGCGGCACCATTAATATCACAACTAAACTTAAAATGCTTAGCAAAACTAAATAAATTGTTAAAATAGAAAGTGTGCGCGGGATTTTATGCTTTTGCAAATAATTTACCCACGGATCAAAAGCAGCCGATAAAATAACTGCTAAAAAAAGAATAACAAAAACTTCTCTTGTTAAATAAATAAAATACAGAGACAAAAGAACAATTATTACTTTAAAAATTGAGGAGTAAGAAAGTGATAAATTTTGAGTTGACATATTTTTAGGGTTTAATTTTTAAATATTTATATTTTTAATAATTTTAAAAATTTATTTTTATCTTTAAATGGTCCAATCAAAGCTAAATTGATATTTTTTGTTTGAAACATTTTTTTAGCAACTTGGTCAACATCTGATTTTGATACTTTCATAATTTCCGCAATTTTTTGTTCTGGAGTTTTTGTTTCACCAATTAATAATTGTTGCCGTCCGTACCATTCTGCAACAGAAGAAGAATCTTCTAAATTTAAAATCATTTTTCCTTTAATATATTCTTTTGCTTTATTTAATTCTTGTTTTGTAATACCTTTATTTTTTATTTCTCTAAGCTCATTTAAAATTAATTCAATTGCTTTTTTAATTCTATTTTTATCAAGACCAGCGCGAATACTTAAATTCCCAGTATCTTGATAAACGCTTAAACCAGAACCAATATGATAACACAACCCATGTCTTTCTCTAATATTTATAAACAATCTAGAGCTCATTGATCCACCCAAAATAACTGACAAAATATTAGCTGTAATAAAATCTTTATCTGTGTAACTTGGTCCTAGAAATCCAAAAGCTAAATGAATCTGTTCTGTTTTTTTATATTTTAAATTAATTTGAGGTTTTGTTTGTTTTGATTTAAATTTATTAAAATTAATTTTTAATATATTTTCGTTATTATAGTTAAAATATTTATTAATTAATTTTTTGATTTCATTTTCTTTAAAATTACCAGCAGCACTAATTACCATATTTTTTAAAAAATAATGTTTATTTTTAAAATCTAGCATCTTTTTTCTAGTAGTTTCTCGAACTGATTTTTTAGTTCCACCCTCATCTTTGCTTAATGTATTCCCTTTAAAAACAACTTCCTCTAATAAAAATCCTAAACTTATTAAAGGATTATCTTCATACATATTTATTTCTTCAACAATTGTTCCTTTTTCTCTTTCAATTTCTTCTGGTTCTAATTTTGAATTAAAAATCATATCAGACAACATATCTAAAGCTAATTCAAGATGTTCTGAATTAACTTTTATATAATAACTTGTGTTATCTTTTGTAGTTGTTGCATTAAATTCCGCGCCAACTTTATCTAATTCTTGCGATAAAATTAAAGTGTTTGGTCTTTTTTTTGTTCCTTTAAACATCATATGTTCAATAAAATGCGAAATGCCTGCAACAGCTTTTGTTTCGTATCTAGAACCAACTCCAACCAAAACTAAAACAGTCACAGCTTTAGTTTCCTTTTGCGGAGTTAAAATAACTTGTAATTTATTTTTTAGTTTGTATTTAGTCATAATTTTAAAAATGTCATCCTGCCTGTCCGCCGTAGCCTTGGCGAAGGTGGGAACGACTTTTTAGGATTTTTTAGGAGTGAAGGATCTGTTTCTGAAAATTATTTTGACTTTATAATTTTGTCAATATTGACTACTATTGATCCTTTTGTTGACATTTTTTTATTTTCTTTTAATCCTTTAACAAAATCTACCCACTTTCCTTTTTTATAATATTTAGCTTTACCTAAAAATTGGTAACCGTTCCACTTTTCATCCCAAACAACAACAGCAACGCAGGGATTATTTTGGATATTCTTAACTGTACTTTTCATAAAATTATCAGTAATAATAATTTTATTTTCTTTTACTTTACAATATGCAACCGCAATAATATATGGTTTCCCTTGTGAATTAATAGTTGCCAAAGACAATGGATTTTCTTCAACAAGTTTTTTAATTATTGATGTAATATTTGGATTCATAAATTTTCTGACAATACTTTAGAAAAATATTTTTCTAATTCATCAATTTTCACTCTTTCCTGTTTCATTGTGTCTCTATCTCTTACTGTTACTGAATTATCTTTTTCCAAAGTTTCAAAATCAACTGTTACACAATATGGTGTACCAATTTCATCTTGCCTACGGTAGCGTTTGCCAATATTTCCATTGTCATCAAATTCACAATTATATTTTATTTTTAAATTATTATAAATTTCTTGCGCTTTTTTTACTAATTTTTCTTTATTTCTTAAAAGCGGGAAAATAGCAATTTTCACTGGCGCTAATTTTTTATTTAATTTTAAAACAATTTCTTTCTCGTGTTTAGCTTTATCTTCACCACTGCGAGTTTCTACTTCTGTGTAAGCGTCAATTAAAAACATTAAAACAGCTCTGTCAACTCCCATTGAAACTTCTTGAACCCAAGGAATAAATTTCTCTTTATTTTCATCAATATAATTCATATCTTTACCACTAAATTTTCCGTGCCGTGATAAATCCCAATCACCACGATTGTGAACTCCTGCAAATTCATTCCACCCGCCAAACGGAGTTTTGTATTCAATATCCCAAGCTTCTTTTGCGTAGTGAGCTAACTCATTTTTTTTATGTTCACGCCAACGAATATTTTCTTTTTGATTTATAAATTTTTTGTACCAATTCATTGTCCATTTTTTCCATTCATTATAAAACTTATTAGCGTTTTTTGGATTTACAAAATATTGCATTTCCATTTGTTCAAACTCACGAGTGCGAAAAATAAAATTACCAGGTGTGATTTCATTTCGAAACGCTTTACCAATTTGCGCGATTCCAAATGGAATTTTTTTTCGCATTGAATCTTTTACATTTAAATAATTTAAATAAATTCCTTGACAAGTTTCCCCTCGCATAAATGCTTCATCTTGTTTCCCTTCTACAACTCCCAAATTTGTTTTCATTAATAAATTAAATTGTTTTGCTTCGCCTAATTCTCCCTTACATTCTGGACACTCTTTTTTTTCTAATTGATCTTCGCGAAATCTTTTTTTACATTTTTTGCATTCTACTAACGGATCTGTAAAACTTTCTAAATGACCTGAAGCTTCCCAAACAATTTTTGGACTTAAAATCGCGCTATCTAAACCAACAACATCTTGTCTTTTTTGCACAATTTCTTTCCACCAAGCTTTTTTAACATTATTTTTAAGCTCAACCCCCAAAGGACCATAATCCCAACACGAACGAAGTCCCCCGTAAATTTCTGAAGACGGAAAAACAAAACCCCTTCGTTTGCACAAAGAAACAATTTTTTCCATTTTATTATTTTTTTGATTTAGCATATTAAAAATTATTCTTTTTCTTTTAATAAAAATTTTAGAATTCTTGCTAATTCTACAATACCTGTTTTATCCATATTCTTAAAAATTTTTTTTTGTTCATCTGTTTTTATAAATGCTTCTGGTAACTGTAAACAAAATTCATACAAATCATCTGGATTGTTTTTTAAATAATCTACCAACTCTTGCATTCTATTTTCTTGTTCTGAATCTAAAAAAATATTTACTGCTTCTTCAACAGAAGAAATAATAAGTTTGGGTTCCAATTCTGTTTTTATCATATTTTTTAAATTAATTATTATATTTTAATTCTATAATATTTATTTATTTTAAGCAAATAAAAATTGCCGACAAAATCGACAATTTTTAATGCCCGAGGCGGGAATCGAACCCGCACTCCCGAAAGAACAGGATTTTAAGTCCTGCGCGTCTACCAATTCCGCCACCCGGGCAAAAAATAATATTAATAAAAACTGGAGCGGGTGAGCGGAATCGAACCGCCATCTCTACCTTGGCAAGGTAATATAATAACCATTATACGACACCCGCCTACGCTTTGCTTCGGCGGGCAGGCCCGCTTTAACAAATTACATAGGAATTTTTTTATCAATTTTAAAAATTAAAAATATAAAATTTTAATCCCTTTACCCTGTGAAATACTGTCACAGACAATTTCACAGGGTGAATTTCTCAATTTCTAATTTCTCTTTATTATTTATTTTAACTAATTTATTTTGGCTCGTCAATCCTTTAATAATCTCTACCTGTGATTTAGCAACCTTAAATTCTTTTGCTAATAATTTTACAACTTTTTTATTTGCTTTGCCTTTTTCTGGCGCATCTGTAATTTTTACCCTAAACCGAACTTGTTCTGGTTTGGGGTTAATCCTAAAAATATTATTTTCACGAATAATTTTATTTTGACTTGATTTTGGAATTACTTTAATTTTAATTAACATATTTTTACTTATTTAATTTATAACAATAACTTCAGCCACCAAAAAATTAAAAAAATCAATAAAACATTTTTAAATCTTAAATTTCTTTTGACATTTTCAACACCCTTACCAACCTTAAAACCTCATAATTATATTTTTCTTTTAACTCATCAAAAACTGGTCTTAACAATTCCCAACCACATTTTTCATAAGCTGATTTTATTTTTATCAAATCTTTTTTTTGTGGCAATAAATATTTAATATTACTAGATCTCAAATCTTTCGTTTCTAAAAGTTTTTCAATATGATTAATAATTGTGCTTTCAGAAAAATTTAATTCTTTAGCAATTTCAGAAACTACCATTTTCTTTTTAATTAAATCTTTAGTTTTTAAATAATTAAAAATTTTGTCTTTTTTATTTTTAATTTTAACTGGATTTTCTAAACTAAAATTTACAAAATTATTTTGTATTTTAATTTTTTCTGATTTAGATAACTGTTGCAAATCTTTATTATTTTTTTCTGACATTTTTCTAAATTCTTTATCAAAATTTAAAACATTTTGATCAACCTCTAAAGCTAATTCATTAAAACCTTTAAGAGTTAAACCAGACAACGAACGAACTCGAGAAAGCGCTACATAACCCATTCCTGCAACAAATGATTTTGACAAATCCATTTCTGCTAAATCCAAACTTAATCCTTGACTTTTGTGAACTGTAATTGCCCAAGCCAATCGTAGAGGAATTTGTCTTAATTCAGATAAAATTTTATTATTTTCTTCAATTGTCCATCCAGTTGGATACGCAATAACTTCTCGTCCGTCACTTGTTTCAACAACTGGACAATTGCTTGCTTCTTTGTCAATCCCAATTATTTTTCCGATTGTTCCGTTCACAATTCCTTGTTCAAAATTATTTTTTACAAACATTACTTTTGCTCCAATTTTAATACTTAATTTTTCTGGAGCCAAACAACTTTTTTTTAAAATTTCGCAAAGAACAATCCTGCCCCTTGACTGCATTTTGTAACTAAATATCTCACCTTTTATTTTATTTAA
>Ga0265594_1003253_pt1 | contig 10943 bp, 11 predicted proteins | sample saktaG_11_FD_190147 | JGI IMG/M metagenome (GOLD analysis project Ga0265594, IMG submission 190147) | Saline water microbial communities from Sakinaw Lake, British Columbia, Canada - sak_2011_5_24_80m | ecosystem: Environmental > Aquatic > Non-marine Saline and Alkaline > Saline ... | reverse complement strand
GGTGATGGTGGACAAAGTGGCGGTGGCGTTGGATGGTGTTGAGGCGCGGCGGAAGGGTACGGACACGAGTGCGCGGGCGGCATACACGTTACACAGCCAGCGGTTGGCTAAGTTGGAAGCATCTGCTAAGCTGAAGAGGTGGAAGGGGTTCTGATGGGCAACCATTGCAGAGGATGTGGGGCTGAGATACAGTGGATCATAGCGCCTTCTGGCAAGAAGGTACCTGTAGAGGTCACGAAGAGCATGATATGGGTAAAGATCAAGGAGAGGGAGACTGTACATTGTCCGCATCCTGTGTATCATTGGAAGCTGATCAGTGGTTATGAGAGTCACTTTGCGAAGTGTCCGAATGCAGCAGATTTTAAGAAGGGTCGGTGAGGGAGCAAAGTAGGGGGAGGCGGCCGATGCAGTTTGAGATTGGAAAATGTTATGTTCACGATAGTCATACGACGATGAAGATTGTAGGTGAGCTTGCCGAAAATATGTCTCTTCCATTCGGAGCTGCTCTTGTCGGCGAGATGATGGGTGAGCATGGTCCTGAGTTAAGGCCTGTTCGCCGCGGTCCGGATGCTACGGATGGTTGGAAGCGCATACCGGAGGACCTGTATCTACGGTACACCTATCCGAAACAGGCACCCAAAAAGGATCAGCCATCGGGAAAGGGTGCCTTCCGCTTGTTGCAGGGTAGTAAGGGCGGGAATGGAGACAGGCCACATGCTTGAGTTGCGAGAGAGTTGCTTATTGTGTGCGGCAAAGCATGTTGCGCAGGCACGTGTTCTTCTGCTTGAATCGAAGAAAGGGTATGACTACCACGTTGTCTACGCGTTGGGGCATATGGCAGAGGCTGAGGATGAGACTACCGGCGACTTCCCATTGGTGGCTGAGTGGATCAGGCGCGAACGCAAGACTATGGAAGATGATGCCGGTCATGTTCCGCAGTTTCGCAAGTTGATCTGCTTCATCATTTCGATGATTGACAAAGAGTCCGCGCAGGTCCTCGCAAAGTTGGAAGCGGAATTCAGTGGTCTATCTGTCGAAGATCTGACTGACTGGTGGCATAACCCACAGGGAGAACATGAAGAAGAGCACACAGCAACCTCTGTTGAAGATGGGGCAGACAGCATCAGTTGATGGGACAGGACATCTCCCCGTTAAGGAACGGATGGGAATTGAGAACGCTGCGTACTGTGGACTTATAGCGAGAATCTGTGATGTACTTCACTTGAAATTGGACAAAAACGATTCTGATATGTTCTCTGCCAGGATGATTGCGGTAAGACAGTGGATTGCCGGTATACAGGAAGGGACTGTTGAACCGGAACAGAAGCACAAACGTAAGCCGACGAAGAAATATCTGAGGGAGAATCCGGCCTTTTGAGTTTCGAACGATACGGTCTTGAGTTTGCTGACGGCGTAAACGAATTGTCTGTAGAGTTATTCTGTTACCTTGCCGGCAGAACACAGGAGCAGGGTGGTGTCGGTCGCGCAACCCACATGATGAATGCGATCACCATCTTGTGGCCGGAGCAGATGGCAGACGGTCGACCTGGTTTCGTACCTTCTGAATGGACATATCGCAGGATCAATTCCTGGTGTCGACACAAAGAGAAGACAAGCACAGGTTGTTTGAAAGGTTGGGAAACGTGGTGGGGTCCGAGTTCAGCTGGCAAGAGCACAGATGCAGGAGTGATTGCACTTGTTGATTGGCTAGCTGCTCCGGACAGAACAACGACTACGGTTTGTTCTACTACGCGTGAAATGTTACGCGATCGTATCTGGGCAGAGATGATCAAGTACTACCTCATGCTCGAAGGTGCGTTGCCAGGTCACTATGTCCAGAGCAAGATGAGGATAACTTATGGACAGGACAACTCAAAAAACTGCATCAGAGGAATTGCAATCAAACAAGGTGCGATTAAGGACGCCGTTGCCAACGTCATTGGGATTCATAATGAACGCAATCGTCTCATCATCGATGAAATGCAGGGCACCCCTACTGCAGCGGTTGAAGCCGCGGACAATCTCTCTACTGGAAAAGAGTTTACGTTTCTCGGTATGGGAAACCCGGTGTCCCGCCTTGATCCACTTGGTCAATATTCTGAACCACTCGGAGGATGGGATACTATCTCATCTTCCTTTGATGAATGGCAAACCAAGAACGGATGGTGTACTTACTTCGACGGATTAAAATCACCAGCGATTGCGAATCCCAAGAAGTACTTCTTCCTGCTTAACAAAGATGACATAGACGCACTGGCAACCCAGGTTGGTCGAGACTCACCCCGTTTCTGGACACAGCGTCGCGGATTCGTTCCACCTGAAGGACTCGCCGAAACCGTGATGACAGAAGCGTATGTCCAGAAATTTCAGATTTGCAGAGAACCGATTTGGGAATCAGATTATGTCACGGTAGCAGGATGTGATCCTTCATACTCGAGTGGTGGTGACAACTGCATTCTTTATCCGGCCGATGTTGGCAAGCTCCTGAGAGGTCCGGTCGGCATCTGCTTCAGAGAACCTATTCCTATTCAATTTGAAATCTCATCTGGTGAACCTATGACATACTTTTTGATGGAGAAAATTAGTGAACATTGTAAGAAACTCGGCATTCCACCGAGGATGCTGGCGATTGATATCACCAGTGCTCAGCGGATGTTAGCGGATGTGTTGGAGAAAGAGTGGGGTCCCGGGATATTCAGAGTTGAGTTTGGTGGTAGCGCAAGTGATCTGCCGGCAAGCAGTGAGGATCCCCGGCCGGGCAAAGATGTCTATAAGAATAAGGTTACTGAATTATGGTACACCATGTCCATTTATGCTCGCAGCAATCAGGTTCGCGGACTCAGTGTGAAGGCAGCGCAGCAATTCTGTGGTAGGCTACTTGTGACAAAGGATGTGCGGCATATCTGCATTGAAACCAAAAAGGAATACAAGAAACGCACTAGTAGTGAGAGTCCGGATGAAGCAGATGCGGCTGTCTGCGTAGTTGCTTTAGTCAGAGAAAAGCTTGGTTACCATCCTGGTGGTATGCTAGTACAGGGATCCGAAGCAGAAGCAAGATCTGATAGAGAGCTGGACGTAGACAGTGATGATGAGGTATACCTGACAAGTGAGTTCGATGACGATGTATCAGCGGAGTGGTTGCAGTTTGGGTTTTAACCAGTAGGAGGGCGTTATGAATAGTAAGCCATTTTACACGAGCAAGACATTGTGGGCAAATCTGGTTGCGGCAATAGCTCTTATTGTCCAGAGTCAAACTGGTTTTGTGGTCGACGCGGAAGTACAGGCGGCCATAATCGTGGTGGTAAACATGTTTTGCAGGGCCGTCACTGGCAATCCATTGTCGATGACTCGGTAGTAGTTTGTGCTTGACCATTGTTTGCTTCAGAGTTATAGGAGTCGGTCATGCTTCGGTTGGCGAAACATAATACAGTTCCTCCTGGTGGGTATTACTATCAGGACCCGGACACAAAACGAGAATTCAAGGGTCTTACGATGCAACTGCTTGTCCAGCAAGCAGCTAACCACCGGCTCGTCAATAAACTAACGGTATCTGCTGACTATCCGAAAGTGGTAGAAGACTGGTTATGCCAGCAGATGCCGAAAGGCATTTGCGTTGATGAATACAGCGGACATGATTCTGGCCGACGTCCTCATGATGCTTACACTGCCCTTCGAGGAACCTACACGCTCGGTCTCATTATGAAGAAAGGCAACTTCGGTTATGTACCGCAGAGAGAGGCAGAGCGGCGAGCATCAATCTGTGTCAACTGTCGGAACAATAAACCCACTGGTGGTTGCACCGGTTGTCGTGGCATCAAGAACATTATTTCTGCAGCGAAGAGAGGCAGGAAGACATCGCTGGATGAGCAGCTTCATGTGTGTATAGTTGGCGCCGTCTTCAATGCCGTTCAAGTACATCTCGACAGTCGCACACTGAAGGCGTCGACTCCGGATGGATTGAGAAATGCGTTTCCAATAAAATGTTGGAGACACAATATATAACGACTAGCGTCAGTGGCGCGGCTTGTCCGCGTACACTGCACGCTCTGGTTGGGGCTGCCCATCCTGACCGGAGCGATAACAAACACAGGGCAAGGAGAAGCGAGATGGCAAAACGGGGAAATGCAGGACGCGGAAGCAGGGGCGCGTGTGGAGGAACCCGCAGGCGCGACGGAAGCGGAGGCGGTCGCGGCAACCGGGGGACTCCGAGACAACCGGCACCGAAAAAACGCAAGTAGAGCTAACCACAGGCGGCAGGGCTAACCCCCTGTCGCCCCAACAGGAGGTTAAAGTGATGAACGCAAAGGTAGAAGCCAAGATCATCAGTGTCGGAGACAAGAAACGTGCTGTAGTTGGTGTTCAGTGGAAGAAAGGCGACAGGCTGATTCATGGCACGGCCTTTGGCGAAGGCAACACGGACGAAGAAGCAAAACGTGATTTGCTTCAGAAGGTGCCTGGGCTCGCAGGTGTAGTCGCCGCGGCGGTTGAAGAGTTTGCAGCCACACCATCAACGACCGATGATGGCGCTGTTGTTCTCGGACAAGGTTCGTCTAATCAGAAAAAGGTAGACAACCTTCTTGGTGTCGCCAAACAGATTGACGGCGAGAATGGCAATGTGTATCGCAAGCGTCTCTTCGATATGGTCGACACAATGCAACTCGACGTGAAGAAAGAGGGAAAGACTGAAGACTTCGTAGTTGCTGTCAATGCTGCGATCGTGGCGAAGTACGGATCCACTGATATTGAGATGACATCCCAGCCGGCATTCTAGGCAAAAGCAAGGGATGGTATGGAGGATAGATCATGCCCGATACTCAGGCAGTTAATGAAGAGACACCAATCCCTAAAACTGGGGAGCAAGTTGCGAGTAGAATCCAGTCAGTTGCATCAGCCCTAAAAATGGCGAAGCAATTGATTTATGGCGACAAGCAACGCTCTCTTAATCGTGCACGGGTACAAGGTCAGATCAACGGCAATCCTCCATACGACAAGAGTAAGCTAAAGCGACTCGGTCAGGGTCACAGGGCAAACCTCAACTTCAGGGATGCAGAAGCATTCAAAGATCGCAGGAAGACCAGTTTCTACGAGCTGCTCCTTGAGGTTGAACACCTGGTTAATGTCAGGATCCGCGATCGCAATGGAACCAATGATGATCTTGATGAGTATGGATCCATCATTGCTGAAGAGTTTACGAGAATGGTTTTTGATTGGGATGGTTTCCTCGTCAACATTCTCCTGCACATGGACGAACTGGTTGTACACGGAGTCAATACATTGTACTGGCCTGACGAATACGACTGGAGATTTAAGACTACTCGTATGGGTCAATTCCTCCTTCCCGAGAACACGGAGCCTACAGCTGACGGAATATCGTATTGCGTGATTCGTTCCAGTTTCAAAGTAGACGAATTATATAAACGGGTGGAAACTGTTGCGGAGGAAAACCGTAGTCGAGTGGCTGGGTGGGATATCGACATGATCAAGAAGGCAATCTGGAAAGCAGTTATGGGTTCAACTGTTCAGGATGGGGATGAGTTTCAATTAGGTGCCTGGGAAAACGTGCAACAGCAGATCAAGGAAAATGATCTTGTTTTTTCATCTACTCAGAAGCAGGAAATTCTCATAGACCATATTCTCGTCAAGGAACACGATGGTAAGGTATCGCATTTCATTATCCTTGAGAGTGATACTGAGGACAAGACATTAAAGAAACCAACTGCTTTCCTATTCAAGAAGCAACGCAGATTCAAGAGTTTCAAAAACTTTGTTGTAATTACAATGACCTCGATCGGAGAGGGTACCTACCACACAATCCGTGGACTTGGTACCAAGGTATTCGGACACTGTCAGTTGAATGATCGAGTCAAGAATACAGTTGTAGATGGTGGTATGACAGCGGCAACCCTTCTTCTTCAAAGTCCAAATGAGGCTGCGAAACAGAAAGCTCGTGTGACAAGCCTTGGACCAGTGACACTTCTTCCAAGTGGCTTCACTGTTATCCAGCAGCAGTTCAATCCAAACCTGGGTGGACTGATCAACGTTATTGGTATGCTGGATTCCGGGTTGAAAGGGAATATCGGAATACAACGCCCGGATGTAACACCAGAGCCAGGCAGTCGACCACCGATGACTATCGGAGACGCAAAGAATAAAGAGTACCGGGAAGCCAAACTCGAGAAAACTGATATCAATATGTACTATGCGACGATTGACAAATTGTGGAATGAGACTATACGGCGTGCGCTCAGTCCGAAGTACACTACGTCCGACCACGGATATCAGTCTGCTAAAGCGTTCAAGGATGCCTGTGAAGAACGTGGAGTACCCAAGATGTACCTGAATGCCGAAAAACTGATTGTAAGGGCAACCAGGGCTATTGGACTCGGTTCCGCTGCTCTCAGGGCAATAACAGCGGAAGACATTCTCGGGGCCAGCGAGTACTATGACGAAATCGGCAAGCAGAATGCGCTTCGTGACTACGTTGCTGTGAAGGCTGGCTATGTCAATGTTGAGAGATATGCTGGTCGACGCAACCGAAACAGATTGCCCACATCCGAACATACGATTGCAAGTCTTGAAAATAATGATCATCGACGTGGCGAGCAGACTATTGTCGGACAAGATGAGCCTCATGTAATTCACCTGCTTGTCCATCTGGATCCGCTTATGAGTGCAGCCCAACAGTGGATGCAGGGTGACAACTCACAACCGGCAGAACAAATGGTGGTCTATTTCGAAACGGCGCTTCGTCACTCTGCACAACATCTTGACTATCTCGCAAATGATGAATCGCGTGTCAACGAGACAGCAGGGTTCATGCAGCAATTCGATGAGTTGATGAAGGTCTTCAGTGTTATGCAGAAGCAGGCTAACAGCGAATCGAAGACCAGACAACGAGAAGCAGAGAGACAACAGAAAGTGGTTCAAGAGGCTGAGACCGCTGTACAAAGTGATGAGTTGAAAGCGCAGCTCGCAAAGATCGGAGCAGACTTCAAACTTCATGCAATGAAGGAGCAGGGGTTACAGCAGGTCCGGGAGCAAAAGGCACAGCATTCTATGATAGTCAAAGAACGATTAGCACAGCAGAAGATGAGGCTCGCAGAGGAAGAGTCAGTCAGAAAGGGATGATATGCGCGTTGACGAATTCAGGGCCAACAAAGAATTGATGAAAGAGTTCAAGAAGTTTCGTAGTTCTGCTTTTGGCAAGGCTGTCATATCTGTTATAGAAACCGATTGTCTGCGCCCCTCATTGCCAAGTGATAGTGCAAATTGCAATCAACAAACGTGTGCTCTTGCTCTTGGTGAATATGCCGGGAGTTGGAAGGTGTTCGATATTCTCGACCAGATGACTGTACAAATAGCTGTACAACCTATAATTGAAGAGACTTATCAGAAACAGGAACAAGAATAGAAATAGTGATAGTATAAAGGGAGACACATAATGCCAGGAGAACAAGAAATACCGCTCACAGATCAGTCAGTTAAGGATGCAACGGCATCGGTAGTCACGAGTATCCTCGGAGAAAAACCTCCTGCCGATCCACCGGTTGTTCCGCCGGTTGTTCCGCCGGTTGTTCCGCCGGTTGTTCCGCCAGTTGACCCGCCAGTTGACCCGCCGGTAGAATCCATCGAGGTACCGCCTCAACTGTTCGGAGAAAAAACTTCTGTTGAATCGCTTTCCGATACAAAAAAGGGTGACGACTGGAAACTGATTGACATCAACAAGTTGCCTGAGAAGGGAAACGTTCGGCAGAATTTTGCTAACATGCGGACCAAGTTGGAAGCATACGAATCAGAGATCACAGCATTGAAGGCAGCCACTCCCGCAAGTGCCGACGAGATGAAGGCGTTACAGGAAACGAACAAAGATCTGACTGATAAACTCGGACGCATAGACATTCAGCAGCATCCGGAATTCCAACGCAGATTCGATGTTCCGGCTGCGCGAGTGGTCATGCAGATGAAAGACATTGTAAAACAGTTCGACGGCGAGGAAACGATAATTGATCGAGCCACTCGGATGCCTATCCGTGATCGCATTGAGTTCCTTAAGAATGTGATACCGGACGCAAAGGACATACTCACTCCGTTGCTTCTCAACTTCGACCAAGTCATGATGGCAAGGCAAGCCGAGATAGACAATCACCAGGAGAGTATGCAACAGCTTGAGCAGGAAACCAGTCAGCGCACGAAACATGACATGGAAGTACTGAACCAGCAGCTCGAGGGTGACGTCATAAAGGACCTGACGAAAGAGGGGTTCTTCATGTTCAGTTCGGTTGCCGGCAACGAATCGTGGAACAAGTCGGTTGCTGTTTTGAGACAGTCGGTGTCAGAATTATTTGAGTCAGATGATCCACGCGAACAGGGCCGGGCTCTTGCTATGGGGGCTGCTGCACCCACGCTTTTGACGCTTTTCAACTCCGAAAGGTTAAAAAGATTGGCAGCGGAAAATGCCCTGAAAGAGCGGGGTATTGCCACTCCCTCTATTGGCACGAAGCATACGGATCACGTTGATACTAAGCCAGTTATAGAAGGTCCGATAACTGCAGAGAAGGTGTCTGCGATGCTGGCCAACAAGTATGCCCTGGATGGTTTCTGAAAAAAAGTTCTTTTCTTGCTTGACGATTTTCTGCAAAAGGCGTAGTTTCCTTTTCTGTCGGCAGCCGGAGTCGTTAATTCCGGTATCGCAGGTCAGCGTTACGACCAAAGAAGTGGACGTACAACGCGTTTCGTCCCACGCAATAATCTATTACACGACTTCTTTGGAGGTGCGCTATGTTCGGAACAGATTCCCCATGCGATAGTGAGCGACTCAACAACGCCTTCGTTGACGCCACGCAGTATATCAATCCCGTAATCGCCGATCGTTCAAAGCTCACAATTTCACTATGGCGCGGAATGATTCCTCGTGGCAACTTTCGTTATGGCGAAGGCTACATCAAGAAATCTCAAACCTTTTACGGCGACACTGGCGAGCAGGATGCTGGTGCAAGTTGGGTTGTCGTCGAAGCATCAAGACCACCGAATCCGGAGACCGGGGATCTAGGACATGATTCATGCCGGTACGAGTCGGCCGTAGTCGGATATGGCTTCGAAGAGAAGTCTTATCAGCTCCGTGAAACAACTCGTCGGACATTTGATATTTGTTTGTCAGACATACAGTTCAAGTGGCAGTACGAGAAACAACTTGCGATGATTTTCAAGTCGCTTGCCAACGTGACACTCAGCGAGTGGGAACAGTGGGAACGGGAAGTCTACATTGACTTTGCCAACAAGTGGGTTGCTTCCAACTCGAGCACGTCTGATATTGGTCTTGGCACATGGGCTACGACCCTGGGATCCGGAACGATAACAATTCCGGCCGGCGGTCTCGATGCCATCGGTACACTCACACAACCTGTTCTCGATCGCATCTATATGTATCTCGAGCGTCAAGCTCGTGCGGCCGCGATCGGAAGCGCGGATGGTATGCCACAGTTTGGTCTCGTGACTAGTCCAGAAAGTTCAACTGACATCATAAGGCAGGATGCAGTCAGAGACGCAGACATGCGTTACGTCCGTCCTAGCTTCCTGGTTGAAGGATTTGGCACCGTCAGGGCCTATCAGGGTTACGGTCACATTCATGATATAGCGGCACCTCGCTACAAAGTGAATGATACCGGCACGGCACTCGAAAGAGTCTGGCCGTTCATGAAGACAGCTACCACGATCGGTAATGCGGTAAATGTCGACCCTGAGTACATCAAGGCTCCGTTTGAGGTTTCCATTGTGTTCCTCAAGGACGTGTACCGTCTGCTTGTGCCGCCTCCCAATCCTTCTTCGATTGCTGGTGCATACAAGTTTGACCCGGCTGATAACTTCGGTGAGTTCCACTGGATCAATGGGTGGGATCGTTGTGAGAACATTCTCCGTGAAAAAGGTTTCTTCTTCGGGCGTTACCGTTCCGCTGCAGAACCTCTTGAGTATTCTAATGATGCAGTTGCAATTCTGCATCGCAGATGCAATGCACTGGATCTTAGTTTCTGTTTTGCTAGTGATGGTGCCTGTACTGCGACAGCAGTTACGACTTGTGCCAAACATACGGCCGCGGATGAAGATGACGATGCGACCGTGTACGACCTGGTTCTTGCCGACGATCTTGGTTGCGGCGTAGGCGAACAGGTACAAGTTGCATTCACCGGTGGAGCGACACTGGATGCAATCATTGTTTCCGACGACAATACACCTGAGTACGTGGTTGCGTTTGCTGCTGGTGTGGCTGGTGGTCACTGTGCATATGACACTGGCATGGCAACAGTTCAGTGTACCACATGTGGCGCCGTCGTAAATTAACTGTAGACGATGACGAGCAATGATATAGAACAGGGTAGGGTTACGACATGGAGGTGTTTGATGTATAAGAAAAGTTTCATAAGTGGACTACTGGCAATAAGCATTGTTGCTGTACTTTTTGCTTTCTCTGCAATCGCTGCAGAGTGGCCCGAGGATCTTACCAAGTGGCCGATTCTGAAAGGTACCTGTCTCGGTGGTCGCGGTGCGGTAGTGACCTTGACCAACGGCATTGCAATCTCTGACGGTCAGGGACTCGCATGGGTTCATAATGCTGCAGGTGCATGTCAGGTTGGGACAGGCAGCAACGTGGTTGCAAACACATTCAAGTTCCGTGCTACCACGGTGGTTAATGCTGACGGTTCCATCGGTGCGGCTGGTACCATTCTCGGTGCAATGGATGGTGGTCTATTGACCAATCTCACCTTGCTGGCTGTTGATTGGGCAGCGGGTCAGATATATCCTGTGGGTGATGGCTCAGGGTTTACAAACATGAGCATAGCGCAGATGGCGGCTGGTGGCATAGCTTTAGCGTGGGATGGCGGTGCCGTTACTAACCTAACGTTAGTTGCTGCAGACTGGGCTGCTGGTCAAATATATCCCGTTGGAGA
>Ga0265594_1003252_pt1 | contig 10947 bp, 11 predicted proteins | sample saktaG_11_FD_190147 | JGI IMG/M metagenome (GOLD analysis project Ga0265594, IMG submission 190147) | Saline water microbial communities from Sakinaw Lake, British Columbia, Canada - sak_2011_5_24_80m | ecosystem: Environmental > Aquatic > Non-marine Saline and Alkaline > Saline ... | reverse complement strand
CACAGGCAGATCTCCTGGACATTTTAGTGAAAAATTCAGTATTATTTTCAATCTTGACATTAGCTTGAGATATTTTTGATATGGCATCCAAGCCGTAGTTCCTGCTCCACCCGCCATGTAGGGTGAAACGCCGAATTTCCTAAGACCCGCTATCCACCCGGCCCTGTTTCTGATTAAGGAACTAAGAAAGCCCACCGGTATATCTCGTACACCTTCAGGTATATTGAATAGACGCTCATCGAAAGTGGCACCCGTGTGTACATAGTTCGTATCTAGCGGCAGGGCTTTGTGAGAGCTTGCACTAGCGCACAAAAGCACGTTCAGTGTTATTGTATGACGATAACGTTCCAGAACTTTGGCTATAATGTCTGCATCTATGTCGAACCAGAACGCTACGGTAGGTATACCTAATTGGTGAGTTATCTTCCAAATGGCATTAGGTGTGGGTCCCCTTGTTTTCCGCAAGGCCACATTCTGCAGGGATAGCAAAACTACTTGTGGCTTTTTCTGAAGGCAATAATTAATAAGAGCATTATCGCAGTTTGGGGTGTAATCATTATAATAAAGGATATCAATATTACCCACTATTCCGCTAGATTTAAGAGGTCCTTCGATATGACGAATGTCGTGACCAGGACAACTGCCATCCACACGAGTCCTCTGCTCTACTAGTATTAAAACACGCTCTAACTGCATCTGTCCTATTTTTGTATTGTAAGTTTGATGAATAATCATATTTAATACTATACTTTTCCAGTTAGGGAAGATCTTCAATACGGCTCCCTGTCCAGGGCAAAAGAGGCCGAATTAATCCTTGCCATTGACCCGCTATATAGCCGCCTCGTCCAGTGCCGAAGTCGTAGGCACGAAATGACACGGCTGGTTCTTTTCGTACATCAGTTAGCTGGTTAATATCATTGCATAAGTAAGCATTAACGAAGTATGTCCCCTCGTTTAAAAAATTAGCTGGTATTTTACAAGAACACCGATATAACCCTGGCTTATATTCCATTTGACCCCAGACTTTATCGTGTAGATTTGCGGTGAAAAAGAGTAGAACCCCAAGTTGATTGTATAAGTGAAAAAAGGAGGTCATTTTAGTCCTTCGGAGACACCAAAATTCTACCTCAAGATTTATTGGTTTAGCAATATCCATATCAAAAGAAACCTTTCCTTGCTCGTTAAGTACTCTCACCGCACGGAGTTTCACTAATTCAGAGCTAGGAGCGTCTTCAAACGACCAGACGGTTTCCCCAGATGAGTTATCTCTAGAAGAAAGATACTCAGCAACTACTTGCGGCGTTGAGCCCTGAGCCGCGATATTGCCATCCCGCAGCAATATCGTTCTGTTACAAAGAGAGGAAATCGCAGACATATTATGACTTACAAACAGCACCGTCCGCCCCCCCCCGGCAACAATATTTTGCATCTTGCTCAAACTTTTCTTCTGGAAAGCGGCATCACCAACAGCTAAAACTTCATCAACTAATAAGATATCTGTGTCTAAGTGAGCAGCAACTGAAAAAGCTAAACGTACACTCATTCCACTAGAATAACGTTTAAGCGGTGTGTCTAAGAACTTTCCGATTCCAGCAAATTCTACAATCTCATCAAATTTTTTGTCAATTTCTTTTTTCCTCATGCCCAAAATTGCGCCATTAAGATAAATATTTTCCCGACCCGTCAATTCAGGATGAAAACCAGTTCCAACTTCCAATAAACTGCCTACTCGGCCGCCAACAACCACTTTCCCTTCTGTTGGCGGAGTAATTCTGGTTAAAATTTTCAAAAGAGTGGTCTTGCCTGCCCCGTTGGGTCCGATTATTCCTAGGATTTCACCGGGCTCAACCTTAAAATTTACGTTTTTCAGGGCCCAAACATCTTCTTTGCTTTTTTTCTTGCTAGTCAGCCAAAGAAATGGTTTTCTAAAAATATCGGTTAATTCATCACGGAGGGTACCGTACCTCAACCCTTCTTTTTGATGACTAATTCGATATTTCTTTGATAAATTTTCAACCTCAATAATATGATTCATATTATGTCGGCAAAGGTCTTTTCTGTTCTAAGAAAATACCATAAGCCAAAAATTAGAAGAAGAATACTGACGCCAGACGAAATTGCCAAAGTGAACCAATTTGTTGGTATGGTGCCCAAAAAAGCGGCTTTAAAGGTTTCTATTACTCCGGTCATCGGGTTTAAAGCTAAAAGCCATTGATAAGCTTTTGGAACAATACTCACTGGGTAAATAACTGGAGTTACAAATATTAACAATTGAATAAAAAATGGCAAGGCATAACGGACATCGCGGTATTTAACATTAACAGCGGCTAAAAACCATCCCAAACCCAAACTGGCAAAAATAGTTATCAGCAAAAGTAGAGGTAAAAGCAGCAATCCCTGAAAATGAGGCATGAAACCGTAATAGAGAATTATACCGCCAAAAACTAAAGCAGCGAATAAGAAATCAGCCAATGTTACCATAACAGAAGCAGCTGGTATTATTATCTTGGGCAAATAAATCTTTTGAATAATATTAGCACTGCCTATTAAACTCTGACTGGCATTATTTAAAGAGTTTGAAAATATATTCCAAAGTAAAAGTCCGGCATAGACGAAAATAGGATAAGGAATATTGTCTGAAGGCATATTAGCTAATCTGCCGAAAACTACAGAAAATACCACCATAGTTATAAAGGGCTGTATTACTGCCCAAACGATTCCGAAAAAGGTCTGTTTATAACGAAGTTTTATATCCCGCCAAGCAAAAAAATAGAAAAGTTCTTTGTATGACCACAGTTCCTTAAAATCCAAATTAGCTAATCCTCTTTTTGGTTTAATAACGATTTGCATGTTTTTGCTTTTTCTTAAAATATTCATATTTATATGGAGGAGGGCCAAAAATTAACATTCTTATCCTAAATATTATCGACCATAATTTCTCTCTAAAAGGCAATAAATAATAAAAGTAACTGGCCCAACAAAGTAAAAGAGCTTTTCTGTAACCTGGATAATTATTGCGATATTTTTTTCTTAATTTAATATTAAGTCTTAATTGTCTTCCTTTTTTGTAGTTTTGGTCAACATAACCAGGATTATTACTCGAATGGCCTAGATAACAAACGAAGATTTCTTGGAAGTTGTAGAACTTACTTAATTTTCCTATTTTCAACCATAAATCTCTATCTTCCAAACCATCAAACTCTTTATCATAACCTCCAACCTTTTCCCAAATGTCTTTTCTAAAAAGAGTTGTAACGTGAACAAATGTATTATCAACCAAAATTACTTTTCTAATATCTTCGTCATTCTCAAGCAGTAAATATCTCACAATTTCTCTTCCTTTTTTATCTATCTTGATTGCCCCTCCACCAACTAAAGCATATTCTAAATTTTTTTCTAAAAAATCAACTTGTTTTTCTAATTTTTTTTTATCGCACCAAAAATCTTCATCGTCTAGACGAGCAATATATTTGCCTTGAGCCATTTTAATTCCTTTATTTAAAGTTCTAGTTAGACCTAAGTTGATTTTGTTGGTTAAGATAATTATTCTTGACTCTTTTTCGCTAAGTTCAGAAATTATCTCGGAAGTTTTATCGGTTGATCCGTCGTTAATTATAATTATTTCTATATTTTGATAGGTTTGTCTGCGAGCGCTTTCAACTGCTCTTTTTATGTATTTTTCTCTATTATAGGTAGGAATAATTATTGAAACTAATGGTTGTTGATTCATTTTATTTGACTAAATCTTTTTTGCTTTTACTAAATAACCCATAGTGAACTCATGAAGAGGGTCGCAATTATCTAAATTATTTCTGTCTAGATAAAAAAGGGCTGGGCAGAGAATTAAAATTAAAGGGACAATAAGGGGTATAAAAATTCTGTGTCTCCACTTTTTAGATTTACCGAAATAGATTAATGCTCTTAAGGTTTCTTGGGCATAAAAAGCAAAAAATTTTTTCTTAGGCGTAACGCTAATCTCTCCAAACCCATATCTATTTAAGTATTTGGTATACCAATACTTAGAAAATCCTCCGTAATAATGACAGGGAGACTGATGAACGCCGGACATCAGAGGCGCTGTTATATATAGCTTACCGCCGGACTTCAGAATTCTTGAGAATTCTTTTATAGCCAGATCAGGTCTTGGTATATGTTCGAAAACTTCAGTACAGATTATCGCGTCGAAACTTTTTTCCCGAACCGGTATATTAGTAATATCGGAAACATAATCAATGATACCGTATTGAAACTCGCCACAAGGATCTTTATATTGTTTAGAGTCTTGGGTTATGTAAACACAATCCTGAAAATATTTTTTGTACCGGACAGATCCGGCTCCCGCATCCAAAATTCTGCTTCCCGACCTTATCTCTTTTCTGACCTCGTTAATTATAAATTCATCAATTGATTCTTGATTAAAATTTAAAATATACTTTAATTTCTTAAAACATTTTTTATTGAGTAATTCTTTGCCTATTTTTAAAATTCTTTCCATTGTATTATTATTTTTTTACTTTAAGTAAAAAAATCTTCCCTATAAACCATCTGCTTGCAAAAAAAGAGGTAAAATAAACCAATCCTCCAATTAAAATAAGAATAAAAAGATTAAGATTATAAATTAAGGGGTGTCTAATAACTAGAAACATTACTACACTAGAAATAATAGTCATAATAAGAACTTTAAGCAGTTTTAAATTAAAAGGAGAAACAGGGGTAAAATATTTCAGAAAAACTATTGATAAGAGAAAAATAATAAGAGAGGAAATTATTGTGGCTATTGCTGCGCCATAAAAGCCGTAACGAGGAATTAAAGCCAAATTCAGGATAATGTTTATCACAATTCCCGTTAATAATAATCCAAAGTTCTTTTTTTGCTGGTTGGAAACCACTAATGCCATAGCATAAGGATAATAGAGAAAATCAATAGCGCAAACGAATACTAAGAATTGAAAAGCATAAACTGAAGGATTATAACCTGAACCGTAGAACAAATTAATGATTTTAGGAGCAAAAATAAATCCCCCTATCGTCGTAGGTATGGCTAAAATAATCATCAATTCCATCTGATAGTTCCATATTTTTTGGAGCTTTTCTTTTGATTCTTTAAAAAATCTGCTTAAGGCAGGATAAAAACTTCTGGAAATCAATGTGGCGGAAATAACAACAGAGGCAATAATTTTATAGGCAGCATTATACCAACCAACTTGAGCGGTCTGACCAAAATATCCCATCATTATGGAATCAACAGAAACAAGAATCCAGCCCGCGATGAAACCTAAACTTATTGGCCAAGAAATTTTTAAAAATTTTTTCCAGATAGTTCTGTCATAGCTTAATTTCAGAGGCTGAATAAAAAAATGGAAAAAAATAAGGATTAAAATAAGAGATATTAAATTTGCAATTAGGTACCCATAAGCTAAATTTTCAACCGAAGGAATCGTAAAAAGTATAAAAAGCCCTAACCCGCTTATAAGTAGAAACTGAATAATTTTTGACATGGCTTCATATTCCATTTTTTGACGAGCCCTTAAAAAAGCGTAGATTATATTAAAAAAACTGGTTATTAAAATGAATATGCCCAGAAACCAAATCGCTTTCCGGATAATAAAATCAGAAGTGATAAAAAAAGAGCTTACTAGTATTAAAATTAATACTGCGACGCTTAAAGCAATTTTTAAAGACAGGATGGCCGAATATTCTTTTTCTTTCTCTTTTTCCCTGGAAAGCTCGCGGGTTGTAATATCAAAAAGGCCTAAATCAGCAAAAATAACGATTATCGACACAAAAGATAAGGCAAAAGCAAATTTACCATATTCGGTGGCTCCTAAAATTCTGGCAGCATAAATGATTACAGCCAACCCCAAAGCACGAATTATTATTTCGGCTACTATCAGCCAAAAAGTGTTTTTAAAAATTGTCTGTTTAGTTCCTATATTTTCAAAAAGTAAATTTTTGATATTTCTAATCATAATTCTTTAAACCATTTCACTGTCTTTTTAAGCCCCTTTTCTAAATTATATTTTGGTTTCCAGTTTAATTCTTTTTTAATTTTAGAGTAATCTAAACAACTTCTTTTTTGCTCGCCGGGCTTAGCCAGGCCGTAGTTTGCTGAAACATTTTTTCCAGTTTCTCCAACTATTAGTTTATAAAGATTGTTTACGTTGGTTTCTCTGCTCGTCCCAATATTAAATATTGAGTTGTCTGATTTTGAAAATTTGAAAGTTAAGATTGCCGCTCTTACAGCATCATCTACAAAAACATAATCTCTGGTTTGCTCTCCATCGCCATTAATAATCGGGGTTTCATTATTCAAAAGTTTATTAGTAAAAATTGCTACTACTCCTGCCTCTGCTTTTGAATTTTGACGAGGACCATAAATATTAGCATATCTTAAAATTAGATATTTTAAATTGTAATTTTTATGATAAAAATCTAAATAATATTCGCTGATTAATTTTTCAATACCATAAGGCGAAACAGGAAAAGAAGCATAATCTTCAAGGGTAGGGATAATTTGAGCGTTGCCATAAACTGCTCCGCCAGAAGAAGCAAAAATGATTTTTTTTGTTCCAAATTTTTTACAATTCTCTAAGACATTTAGTGTTCCCAAAATGTTTATACTTGCGCTTTCTATCGGCTCCTCTGCTGATTTCCTAATATCAATCTGGGCCGCATAATGAAAAACTGCTTTTGGCTTTTCTTTTTTAAAAATTTGAGAAATTTTAGGACTGCGAATATCTGCTTTATAAAATTTTGCTTTGGGATTTAAGTTTTCTTTTTTACCAGTAGATAAATTATCAATAACAATCACCTTGTGTCCCCCTTTTATCAATCTATCTACCAAATGGCTTCCTATAAATCCCGCGCCACCTGTAACAATTATTTTCATATATATTAAAAACTACCACTTCTCAATAATTTTTTTAGTTTTATCTTTTAAGCGGTAATATAAACGTTCGGCTTTAGTTTCGGTTTCAGGAGAAACTAATCTTAGAAGTTCATTCCCTAAAATTTTATACCTTCCTCCAACTTTATTTGCATTAATTATTCCTTTTTTAAGTAAACGTTTAATAGTACTGTTACTCACTTTCAAATAATCCTGAGCTTCTTCGGTAGTATAAACTTTGTTTGGTTTTATTTCTTCTTTCATAGAAACTGATTTACGCTGATAGCAACGCTGATTTACGTTGAATTTTTTCTCGGGCTTTATCGTAAATTCGGCGTTTTATTTCTAAGTTTTCAGAACCAAAATTAACCAAAAGGCCTAACTTATATCTTGAACCTTTAAGATACAACCAAAGCTGTCTTTCATCTTCTTTTGTCAAAAATGGTTTGAACTTAATTTCTAATAAAACTTTATCGTTTATAATTTTATCTGAAACATAAGATCCAATTTTCTTTCCTTGATAGTAAATATCTATAGATTTTTGGCTTTCCACTTTAAGCCCAAGTGTTGTAAATTCTTCAGTTAATGCTCTATCGATAATTTTTTCCTTAAAAGCTCCGCCAAATTCTTTTCACACCCTAAAACATCCTTTTCTTATTAAATATGTTTCTTTTGAATACAAAAAATCTTTTACTAATTTTTTATGCATATTCAGCGTTTTTCGGCATAGTCATTAGCGTTCATCGGCTTCTATTTATAATAAAGCACCCAAAGAAGGGTGTCAATAGGGGTCAATAAGGGTCAGCTTATTCCCAGTCCAAAAGGGCTTTTTTATACCTCTCCCATGTTCCGCAATCTGTCCATTTTCCTTGGAATTTAAACCCTGCTAATTTATTTTCTTTAGCTAATTTGGGAAAAATGTCTTTTTCAATCATTAAAAATTTAGGACCGGGGTGATAATTAAAAATTTCCGGAGAAAGCAAATAGAGACCTGAGTTAATATATTTTGAGGGAGGATTTTCTGGTTTTTCTAAAAATTGCTTCACTTTTCCATTTTTACAAATAACCACTCCGTAATGTTGAGGATCAGCCACTTCTACTAAGGCAATTGTTGCTGGTGTCTTTAATTTCTGGTGAAAATCTGCCATTTTTACCAAATCAATTTTTTTTAACTCATCCCCGTTAGTCAAAAAGAAAGGATTAGCTTGTCCCGCCGAAAGCGGGAAAAGCCAGTCTTTTAAAAAACAAAGACCCCCAAAAGTACCGAGGGGTCTTGTTTCTTCTACTAATTTAATTTTATTTTTAGGATAATATCTTTTCTGCCACCAATCAAATTCTTCTCTAAAGTCCTTGCTAATTAAAACAGCGATATCTTTTATTCCTTGAGAATAAAATAAATCAACCAAATAATTGATAATTGGTTTTCTATTAACCGGAAGCAAGGGTTTAGGAATTTCTTTAGTCACCGGATAAAGCCGAGTCCCCTTTCCTCCTGCCAGAATTACTGCTTTTTTCGGAAAAGTATTGTTCATAAATTAAACAAATCTGTTATTTTTTATACCATATATTTTTAATCTAAGCAAGAAAGAAAAAATCCCCAACTTTTTAGGTTAGGGATGGTTTTAAAGAACTAAAATACTTTTTAAGAGCTATTTTTGGGGTATTGAAATTGGTTGCCAGCGGTATCTCTTCTGAAACCCATTGAAACTCACTCATCTCATCAGAAGGTTGAGGTTCTCCTTCTATTTCACAAAGAAATGCCACTCCTAATATCTGTCTGTTGAAGTAATGTTCAGTAACAGAAAAAAAATACTTACATTTTATTACCTTACAGCCAATTTCTTCTTGAACTTCTCTTCTTACGGTCATTTCTAATGTTTCGTTAGGATTTACAAATCCTCCAATTATATCCCAAGCTCCTTTACAAGGATTGGTAGCTCTTCTTCCTAACAACATTTTATTGTTTCTTACTATGCAAGCCCCAACTCCAATTCCTGTCGGCACATTTGGATATTCCATTTTTCTTCCTTTCAAACGTTGCTATTAATGTTAAAGTGCAATATTATTATTATAATGTTTCTTTTAAAAAAAGTCAAGCTGTTGTGTTTTTTATAATTTATTAGTATCATAAAACAATATGGATAACAAGTCTCAAACTGAAAATAAATTTTATTACTTTTATCTAATCGGATTTTTTTTAATTTTAGCTCTGCCTTTGTTTACTATTTCGCCTTGGTTTTCTCCAGCAGCTTGGGGAAAAACTATTATTTTTAGAATTATCTTTTCTGTTTTAATTTTCCTTTTTGTCTATCAAGCCCTGTATAAAAAAATCGCCAACAAGTTTTCTGCTATTAAAAATCTTTTGCCGTTTTGGCTCTTGATTACTCTTTGGGGGGTTTTTCTCTTAGCAACCATTTTTTCTTTGGATCCTTATTATAGTTTTTGGGAATCTCCATTAAGAGCGGGCGGATTTCTAAATTTTTCTTTTTATATATTTTTTGCTGTTTTGGCTTTTTTAATTCTGCGAAAACAAGATTGGCGGAAAATCTGGCTCTTCACTATATTCATTGGTGTTTTAGTTTCAATCATAGCTGTTTTCCAGCAATATAATATCTTCGGTAAAATAATCATTCCTTATGCTGGACGGCCTCCTTCAACCATGGGAGGACCAATATTCTTAGGCCTCTATCTTGTGCTTTTAGTGTTTGTAACTCTTTCTTTTTTCTTAAAAGAAAAAGAAATCAAAAAGAAGCTATTTTATTTCTCAGCTCTTTTATTATTTCTCTATGTTATTCTCATTACCGGAAGCAGAGCAGCTTATTTTGGCTTGTTAGTTGGTTTTTTCTATTTTATCCTTGCCTGGCAAAAAAGTTTTTTCCCCTTAAAGAAAAAAAATCTGCTCTCTGTTTTAAAAACTCTATTAACGCTTCTTTTAATTATCAGCGCTTATGGAATTTACTATCTAAATACCCATCCCAATCTTCCTAATTATTTACAAGAGAGTAAAATATTTCAAGGATTCTCAAATCGGCTTTCAATTAATTTGATTTTAGAAGATCCAAGGTTTTCTGCCTGGATAATCTCTCTTGAAGCAATAAAAGAGAGGCCTATTCTTGGTTATGGCCCGGAAAATTTCTCTATTGCTTTTGATAAACATTATGACCCTTCATTGCCCTATATCACCAAGACCTGGGGTAATTGGTATGATAAAGCCCATAATTTCTTGTTTGACATTGCAGTTACTGCCGGTATTCCTGCTTTGATAATCTTTATTTCACTCTTCGCTGTTTTGTTTTGGGGATTGCAAAAAGTAAAAGAAAAGCAAATAGAAAATTCTTTAATCTGTCACGGAATTCAAGCTACTTTTTTCGGATATTTAACTGCTAATTTATTCGGTTTTGATGTATTTTCTACTTATCTAATATTATTTTTAATAATTGGTTACAGTTTAAGCTTAATAAAAAATAATGAATCCTATTAAACCAATAATTTTATCCATCTTTTTCTGCCTACTCGTCTGGTTTATCTGGTCTTTTAATCTAAAACCTCTTCAAATCAATAAAGAAATAAACTGGGTTGACTATTATGTTAAAACGGGCCAATGCGAAAAAGCTCTTAAGAGAATGGAAACAAATGTCTTGCCTTCTCAAAGCATTATAGATAGCTATGCAAAATTAAAATATATTGATATTATTCAAAAATGCGAAGGAAAAATACCTGGATTAAAATTAGCTTCGGCTCCAAAAGCAATCTCTGTTTTAAAAGAAACTGGAGAAATAAGACCCTATTATACCAGAACCTGGCTCTTTTTAGGAAATTACACGAATCTCTTAATTGAGAACAGTTCCTATCTCAAAATTAAAAACATTGAAGAATTAAAAAAACAGGCCTATTCTTATTTTGAAAAAGCCAGTCAATTAAGCCCTAAACGTGAACAACTTTTCGTTTCTTGGATATATACTGATTTGCTTTCTGGAAAATATCAAGCAGCTAAAGAAAAAGCTGAACAATGCATTAAATTAAATTCAGAATCTTCGTACTGTTGGTGGTTAAAAGGCCTT
>Ga0265594_1003250_pt1 | contig 10950 bp, 11 predicted proteins | sample saktaG_11_FD_190147 | JGI IMG/M metagenome (GOLD analysis project Ga0265594, IMG submission 190147) | Saline water microbial communities from Sakinaw Lake, British Columbia, Canada - sak_2011_5_24_80m | ecosystem: Environmental > Aquatic > Non-marine Saline and Alkaline > Saline ... | reverse complement strand
TTCAATACTATCAGTTTGTTATTGCGCAACATATCCCTAAAGAGCAACTTCACGCCCCCTTGCAGCATGTAGCTGAATGGCTTGCCTCATTTCCTGAAGGGGAAGGCGCTGCATCAGGATGGGCACTGCAGTTGCTTATCCTTTTAGGGGTAGTTGGCTGTTTTTATGTGATCGGGCATATAATTGCCTCCGTATCAGAGATCATTATTGACCGATTACTGGTGCATAAGGGAATTGGCTACCCACGTGAACACTTGCTTGATGTCCATGATAAGCCTGGCAAGATAATATCCCGCCCTTTCTATCAAGGGTTCTGCTTCTGGTTAAACGTCATTCCGGTTGCATTTTATATTCGGACGATCTTTCCGATGACTAGGCATGTTGTTGATTCAATCCTGTATCCGCTCATTGTTGTTTTTGTTGGGATCGTGATTCTAAAGCTTGTGATTTCTGGGCTCTCGGCTCCAAGATGCAGGCTGGGGTGTTGGTTGCGTGCTTCTAGCACAGCGCGCAAGGCCTATTGCTGGTTCTTCTGGTTTCTGAAGTATGTCTTTGCTGGGCTAACCATACCCATCGGCATTCTGTTTCGGACTCTCATGCAAACGCAGCGCGGTTTTGATGCAGAGTTCCAAGAGTTGTTCCGGGAAAAGTATGAATCGATTTTTGCCATGGATGCAAAGAAAGGCGATTCGAACACATACTGGATGCCCTACATTTATATTGCTGAGCGCTCTGACAGGCTGAACAAGATCATCCTGAACTGGTTGAACCTTTATAGTTTCATGCGAAACTTGTCGACTGCGTTTTACTTTGCCTTCATTTACACAACGGTATCCCTCGCGATAACAGCTCCATTGCTTCCGCCGGGTGAAGGATTGTGTGCGATCTGCCTTCCTTTTGCGCTTGTTGTGGCGTCCATGATCGCCTTGCTAAGGTTTTACTACCTCTATGCCTGCTACTACACAAAGTTTCTATACAGAGCGTTTGTCTTCTTGGCTACACAAAAGGAGCGTCCGCAATAGTCATGATTGTGCACCGTCCAGATCAACACCAGTACCCGCCAACCGACGGCGATGGATGCGCATCTGTGAACCCTTTGTTTGAGACGCTGGATGAGGAAGAGCATCGCATCCGCGAGAAGATGGCGCGACAAGAGCCAAAGGCAATTCTAACACAGCGTCGGAGGCGGTCGGCCTCGACGAACGATTTTCAGCCTTCACGAAGAAGGTCGTGGGGTTTGGCAAGGAGCGGCAGGGGGCTTGAGAGGTTCGGTGGGGAGGCCGTGCCCGATGTGCGGTAGGCGGTGGGCGAGCGGGGCTTCCACAGCATCAGCGGACGGGACGCCAGCGCTCCCGTCTCACGACGCGACTTTTGCCATTATTCCATAATCATGGGGAGAATGGACCGATTATGAAGCTCACGAACTTCTTCACGGAATCGCCCCAGTGGCACGCGACAATCGGCGGCATTCATGCCCTGCTTGAGCGGGTCAAAATGAGCGAAGAGCAATCCGGCGACGTGCTCCGTTTGCGGAAACTCAACCGCCTCCTGTCGATTCACGCCTCAACCGCCACCGAGACGATGAAATTGAAGAGCAAAGGCCGGAAGGCCATCGCCGATGTCACGGTAAATGTCCCTGTAAATGTCACTGTAAGCGCATGGCAGCAGAAAGTGCTGATCCTCTTACGCGCCAACCCCAGAATCACCAGTCAGAAAATCGCTCATACGCTGGGGGTGACGGACAGAACCATCAAACGCGCGCTGAAAGCTCTTCGGGATGCGGAGGTCATTAGACGGGTTGGTTCCGATAAGACCGGCCATTGGGAAATCATACGCCCGCCTGTAGAAAAAAGAAGGGACGCTCAGACGGCGTCCCCATCTCCTTCGACACTGACATCCGAAACCGGAACGGTCGATGAGGGTTTAAGTGTCGCAAAACCCCGGTCGGCTGTCAAACCCCGTTGAGAATATCAAAGCACGCATACCCAGGCGACCGGCAGTGGCGCGGCCGTCCTGGCTAGCCATTCCGAAGGCGGGACGCCTGCAGTACTGGGGGACGCCCGTGAATACCGGTCCACGCTCTTTGACTGATGATTTCGCTCGCCCTTTCCGCTACGATCGAATACACTCAAGTCATGCTTTTTGAACGACAAAGGCTGTTGCTCGCCTTGGTGGGCGCGAACGGGGGAAAACTCAACCGGGTCGACCTCCAAAAGCTGCTTTTCCTTTACACCCAGACATGCGAGCAGGCACCCAGTTACGAGTTTGTCCCTTTCAAGAAGGGCGCCTATTCGTTCACTGCGGTTGCTGACAAGGCCAAACTGACCGAAAAAGGGTTTCTGTCCGACGGCGAGGACTGGCATCTGACGGAGTCCGGATCAAGAGAGTCCCGTACCCCTGCCGAGGCGGCCCGCAAGGTGGCGCTGTTCAGCGAACGCCGGAGGGGGTTGCGTGGCAATGCGCTGATCGCCAGTACGTACCGGTCGCATCCCTATTGGGCGATGCGTAGCCGTATCGCGAGCACCGTGCTGCAGGGCGATTCTGCAGCGCTGGCGGCGATTGCCTGGGCCAAACCCGAACGAGCTGCGGCCGGGCTCGCCTCGATCGGCTATGAGGGGTGCAGTCTGGAAGGGTACCTCAATACGTTGCTGAAGGCTGGCGTCTCGGTCCTGTGCGATGTCCGCAAGAACCCCCTGAGCCGTAAGTTCGGGTTCTCCAGGAAGACGCTTTCGCATGCCTGCGCCGAGCTGGACATCCGCTATGAGCACCTGCCGCAGTTGGGCATTGCGTCTGACGCCCGTCAGGATCTGAAAAGTCTGGCCGACTATCAGGCGCTGTTCAGGCAATACGAGCAGACGGTTCTGGCTAACGAGCCGGATGCGGTCAACCAGATCGCCGCCTGGGTCACGGGCGGCGCGTGCGTGGCCCTGACCTGTTACGAGGCACAACCGGAGTATTGCCATCGCACACGGGTCGCCCGAGCCGTCGGAAAAAGGATCGGGGCACAAGTGACCGACCTCTAGTTCGGAGAAACCAATGCCGGTCGAACGCGTTCTTATCACCGTAAAAACGTATCCGACGCTTTCAAAGACCTATGGCGAAACCGTCTGCACGGTTGGCTTGCGGGAGGATGGCAGTTGGGTGCGCATCTATCCGGTTCCGTTCCGCAGGATCGAGGATTTGGACAAGCGCTACTCCAAGTTTGACTGGATTGAATGCGATCTGATCCGGAACACGGCAAAGGATAAACGCCCGGAAAGCCGACGTCCCACTGATTTGGGTGCATTCACGGTCGTCAGCCACATGGACACGAAGAACAACTGGCAGGAGCGGCGCGACATCGTTCTGGGCAAAGGGGAAGTCTTCACCAATCTGTCGCTCCTGATTAGCGACGCCAAGGCCGACAAACGGTCTCTCGCCACATTTAGACCGGCGAAAATCATAGATGTTGTTGTTGAGGAAGACGAACGCGAATGGGGCGAAAAGAAGCTTGCCGAGATGCGAAAAAATTTGAACCAGCCAGACCTGTTTGAGGACAATGAATGGCGCAGAACTTTTCAGGTTGTTGACAAGTTGCCTTACGCCTTCTCCTACCGGTTCGAAGATGACAGCGGGAGGGAGAGCACCTTGCAGATTTTGGATTGGGAACTCGGCGCACTTTTCTGGAGGTATGGCCGAGAGTGTGAAAAGACGGCAATCCAGAAGGTTCGGCAGAAATACATGGATCAGTTTTCGAAGACCGATCTTCATTTCTTTCTGGGGACAACACAACAGTGGCACAACGTAGCCCCTAACCCGTGGGTGATTGTCGGCGTCGCATCGTTCCCAATGGTTGGCCCATCGGCTCTCAAGCAAACCACATTGCCGTTTTTATGAAGACACCTCACCGTGCAACCCCCTTGCTCATCCATATAGATGACAGGAGTTACCCGTCGCGCCTCACCGAAAGGATGGGCGCCTCCGCCCCAGCCACGCTGTCTGCCCTCGGCAACCTCGATCTCCTCGCCCTGCCCAAGACCGCGCTCTTTTGCTCCGCCCGCTGCCCCGGTAGTGCCATCCTCGCCGCTTACGATCAGGCGGCGATCTGGCGAGACTCTGGCCGTTGCATCATCAGCGGCTTTCACTCGCCCGTTGAGCGGGAATGCCTGCGAATCCTGCTTCGCGGCAAGCAGCCCATCATCATCTGCCCAGCACGGGCTCTGCCCAAGCGCATCCCATCGGAATGGCGTCAGCCGCTTGCCGACGGCCGACTGCTGATCCTCTCGGCCTTTCCCGACACTGAAACCCGCGTTACCGCCGCCCTCGCCCACCGCCGCAATGAGATTGTCGCCGCCCTCGCCGACGAGGCCTACTTCGCGCACATCACACCCGGCGGTAACACGGATCTGTTGGCCAAAATGGTAGCGGCACGGGACATAGGGGATAAGGAAACAGAGGCAGAATCAGCGTCAGGCATCCGATAATCACCGGGTAGTCAGTTGGAGGGTGCGAGATTTCCTGATAACTGAACCCCGACCCCTGGAAATCCTCCAAAAAAGATTGACGGCACACCGTGGTTTGTGTGAACGTGAACATGCCTGCGGAAGTGATCCATGGCGGCCAGTCCGGAACCCGATGATCGGCTTACCGCGTGGATGCAGGCGATGCTGGAGGCGTGAGCTGTGGCCGATTGGATCGACATCCGGAAGGACCCGGCGCATGTGGCGCGCGAGCGTGAGAAGGCGCGTTCGTTGCGGCAGACCGTGTGGTGGCGTCAGCAGATCGATAGGGGCGTGTGCCACTATTGCGGCAAACGGGTTGGGGCGGCTGCGCTGACGATGGATCATGTCGTCCCGGTTGCCCGCGGCGGACGGAGCGTCAAGGGCAATCTGGTTCCGGCGTGCACCGCCTGCAACCGAGCCAAGTCATTCCGCACGCCGGCCGAGCAGATTCTAGACGTGCTGGATGAGATGTCCGAAAGCCTGAACGACACGGAAGACACCTCACATGAGCACTGAGCCCTGCATAACGGTGGTCCCTCAGACGTCCGACGGCACGTGCCGCGTGCGGATGGAGGGGGATTGGCGCACGGGGCTGGCTCCCCTGACGCCAGAAGAGGTGTTGCGGCAGGCGGGGGGGAGCCGGGCGCTTCAGTGCGACGCATCTGCTGTCACAGGATGGGACAGCGGGCTTCCCGTGTTCTGCCTTCACCTCACGCGCCGGTGTGAGGCGGCCGGGGTCGACTGCCGATGGGTCGGACTGCCCGAGGGCGTTCGGCGTCTGTTGGCCCTCGCTGCGGCTGCACCCGTGCGGAACGGGGTGGGCGAGGGGCCGGGGTCTTGGCTCGTGCGGGTGGCGGAGCGGGTGCAGGTGAGCGCGATGGCGGCGTTGGACGGTCTTGCGTTTGTGGGAGAGGTGGTGGCGGGCTTCGGCCGCTTGTTTGCGGGCCGTGCGTCGTGCCGTCGATCAGACGTCACCGCGTTCATGGTGACCTGCGGAGTCCAGGCGTTACCGATCATCTCGCTGATCAGCGTCCTGGTCGGCTTGATCTTTGCGTTTGTCGGGGCCGCGCAACTGGTGATGTTCGGCGCCCAGATTTATGTTGCGGGCCTGGTCGGAATTGCGGTGATCCGGGTTATGGGGGCGATCATGACGGGGATTGTCTTGGCGGGGCGGACAGGCGCGGCGTTTGCCGCGCAATTGGGGACGATGCAGGTGAACGAGGAGGTCGACGCCTTGGCCACGCTTGGGGTGGACCCGATCGATTTTCTGGTGCTGCCCCGGGTCATGGCCCTGGCGCTCATGATGCCGCTGCTCTGCCTTTATGCCAACGCGATGGGTGTGCTGGGGGGAATGGTGGTCGGTGTGGGTCTGTTTGAGATCACACCGTTGGAATACATCCAGATGACACGCGCAACGGTGCGTCTGCAGGACTTGTGGGTGGGATTGCTTCACAGTTCTGTTTTTGGCGTGCTGGTCGCGCTCACGGGGTGTTACAAGGGCTTGCGGTGCGGCCGGAGTGCCGCCGCGGTGGGTGAGGCAGCCACGGGTGCGGTCGTCAACGGGATCGTCAGCATCATTCTGGCGACGGCGATCATCACGGTGATCTGCAATGCGGTGGGGTTTTGAGACGCCAGGAACAGCACGTCATGCAACGCGAAAGAACGGAATGAACGGGCGGCAACAAACAACGGCGGGCGACGGCAGTGCAGCAATAACCGTCCGGGGGCTGACTTTGGCGTATGGGCCGCGCGTGATTCTGCGGGACCTCGCCTTTACCGTCAACCGGGGAGACATCTTCATCATCATGGGGGGGAGCGGCTGCGGCAAGAGCACGTTGCTGCGCCATCTGGTGGGGCTGCAACGCCCTGCTGCCGGAGAGGTCATGTACGGGAATGTCGCCTTCTGGGAGCTTCCCGAGTCCGGGCGGCGAGATATGATGTGCCGCTTCGGGGTGCTCTACCAGGGCGGGGCACTGTGGAGTGCCATGACGGTGGGAGAGAATGTAGCCCTGCCCATGGAGCTGCATACGGCCCTGTCAGCCGAGGCCATTCGTGAGCGCGTGGCGTTCAAACTGGCGTTGGTCGGGCTGGCCGGTTGCGAAGGGTGTTATCCCGGAGAACTGAGCGGAGGAATGAAAAAACGCGCGGGATTGGCGCGTGCCATGGCGTTGGATCCGGAGATCGTTTTTTTTGACGAGCCGTCTGCCGGTCTTGATCCGGTGAGCGCCAAACGGTTGGACGACCTGATTCTGGAGCTGCGCGACAGCCTGGGCACGACGGTCGTGGTTGTGACGCACGAACTCGCCAGCCTGTTTGCGATCGGGTCCAACGGCGTCTTTCTGGATGCCGAAGCACAGACCCAGTTGGCGCGGGGATCGCCGCGGGATATGCTGGCGCAGGCGGATGATCCGCGGGTGGTTCGGTTTCTGACACGGGACGGAGAAGGATCTGCCGCCGCGGCCGATGGCCGCAGTACGAGCGGCGCCGATCGTCTGCAGAGAGGTAAGGGGGCGTGATGTGATGAATGAAAAGATGAAAAAGACGGCCATCGGGGCCTTTGTCGTCGGCGGGCTGGCCCTGGCGGCTCTCGGCGTGATCGCTTTCGGGTCCGGGCGGCTGTTTTCCAAGACGCAGAAATACGTCCAGTACTTTGACGAATCGGTCAAAGGACTGAGTGTGGGGGCGCCGGTGATGTTCCGCGGCGTGAAGGTCGGGTCTGTGGTGGCGATCAGGCTCGAGGGGAATCTGAACGAGCTCAAATTCTCCATTCCGGTGGTGACCGAGATTGACACCGAGGCGTTTGCGATTGACGGCACGGGCTTGCAGCGGGCCGCCTCTCATCAGGCACTCATCGCGAGAGGGTTGCGCGCCCAACTGCAGATGCAGAGCTTGGTCACCGGACAGTTGATGATCAACCTCGATTTTTATCCCGACAAGCCGGTGCGGATGCCGGCGGACCGCACCGGGCTGTTGCAGATTCCGACCATTGCATCGGCTTCGCGGGAACTGACCCGGAAGCTGGACGAACTGCCGCTGGCGGCGCTGCTGGATCGCGCCATGCAGGTGTTGGACGGCATGAACCAGTTTGTTCAGGATCCGGCCTTGCGTCAACTGCCGGGGGCCATGACCGGATGGGTCACCGATACCCGGTCCGTTGTTGTCACGCTGGGCGAAGAGGTGGAAGCGGTTGCGGGGGCTGCGCGGCAGACGCTGGAGGACGCGTCATCCGCACTGGCGGCGCTGGAACGGGTGCTGTCGCTCCAGGAAGGTCCCGCGGCGGAACTGACGGCGGCCGCGGGTGAGGCGTTTCGCGAAGCGCATCGCGCGTTTGCGCAGATGAGTACGACGGGGCGGACGGTTGACGGGTTGTTGCGCGATGATCGGCCGATCGCGGAGATGCGTGAGGCGTTGCGCGAGCTCGGGCTGGCGGCGCAGGCGGTGCGCGCGTTGGCCGACTACGTGGAGCAGCATCCGGAGTCGCTGTTACGTGGAAAGAAAGAGGAAAAGGGAGGTTTGGAATGAACCTGCGTTGGCTTGCCTGTGTTTCGGTGGGGCTCATCCTGTTCGGGGTCGGCTGTGCCAGTTCCCCCGTGGTCCGTTATTACACCCTGTCGGCCCGTGCGCGGCCGTCGACGGCGCTACCGGATGCGCCGCTGCCCCGCGTGATCACGGTCGGTCCGATCGCGATGGCCGACTACCTGAACCACCGAAGCGTGACGGTACGGAGCGTCACGGGCACTGCCGAGACGCTGGTTCGCTCGGAATTCGACCGCTGGGGTGGATCTTTTCGGGATACGGTGATCCGCGCGATTGTGGATAATCTCGCCGCCGAGCTGGCGCCGCAGCACGTGGTCGTGGTGCCGTGGAGCGATACGGCGTCAAGCGATCTTGCCCTGACCCTCTCGATCAACCGATTTGAGCGCAGCGGCACACGCGTCGAGCTGCAGGGCGCGTGGTTCCTGACGGATGCGGCTTCGCGGACGACCCGGGCGGCCGGCGTGTTGCAGGGGTCGGCGCCGGCGGCGGGGAACGACGCGGTGGAGACCGTCGCCGCCATGAGTCAAGCACTGGAAACGGTCTGTCACGGGCTCGCCGAGCAGATTCGAAAAGCGGAAGCTGCCAGCCCGTGATGAGGTTTCTGGTTTACTTGACCCCTGAAAATGGTAAACTTTTGTCCAACTGCGGCTCACTATTTCGTGATGGGACTGTTATGAGATTGAATTGGACTCCGGCGCTTCAGGGGCGTTCACTGCTGCAAATGTCCGATTTGTCGGATGCGGAAATGGCCTCGTTGATTGATTTGTCGCTGGCGCTCAAGAATCGCCGTGATGGCGGGACGCGGGGCGATTTGCTCAATCGCAAGCAGATTGCGCTGATTTTCGAGAAAAGTTCAACGCGCACCCGCAACGCGGCTTCATGCGCGATTCGAGACGAGGGGGGCGCGACCGAATACCTGTCCCGTAACGACATCCATCTGGGCAGCAAGGAGAGCGTGGCTGACACGGCGCGGGTGCTTGGGCGGATGTTCGATGGCATCCTCTTCCGAGGGTATTCGCAGAAGACCGTCGAAACCTTGGCGCGGTGTTCCGGCGTCCCCGTCTGGAACGGCCTGACCGAGGAGGCGCATCCGACGCAGATTCTGGCCGACCTGATGACCCTGAAGCAGAAATTTGGGACGCTCAAAGGCTTGAAACTGGCCTATGTCGGCGACGGACGCAACAATGTGGCCAATTCACTGATGACCGGTTGTGCCAAGGCGGGGATGAATTACGTCGTCTGCGCGCCGCCCGAGCTGACCCCCGACGCGGCTCGCGTCGCCGAAGCCCGTGCGGCGGCTGCCGCCAACGGTTCGACGGTCGCTGTGGCTGCCGATCCGGTTGCCGGCGTCAAGGGGGCGAATGTGATCTATACCGATGTCTGGGTCTCCATGGGGGAAGAGGATCAGAAGATGAAACGGCTTTCACTGCTCCGCCCGTATCAAGTCAACGCCGAGCTCGTCCGGGCCACGGGGGTTCCGGCGAGTGAGTTTGTATTCCTGCACTGCCTGCCGGCTTTTCATGACGCGGAGACCGATATGACCCGCGACTGTGGCGCGCTGGAAGTGACAAACGAGGTGTTCGAGGCACCCTATTCGAAAGTGTTTGATGAGGCGGAAAACCGGATGCACACCATGAAGGCGCTATTTATTTCGGCCTTGACCTGAGGGGAGAGAACCATGCATGAGCGTATGTTTGATGTAAGCTGGGACGCGTTCAGTTCCCTGCCGATCGCGGAGAAAACGCCGTATCTGATGCAACCCGACGGCGCGCCGTATCACACCCTCTTTGCGCAGCAGTTCGATGTGACCCTTCTCGGCCGGCTGGCCGCGTTGGCCAATGCCATTCGGCAGATCGCCAAAACGCGCAGCGGCACGCTCTTTTTGCAGGATCTGATCTGCCACAAGCGCGCGATGATTTATTTCTCCCAGCCGAGCTCGCGAACCTTCCTCTCGTTCCTCTCGGCCTGCCAGCTCCTCGGTGTGCAGACGGGCGAGGTGCGCGACATGGCCACGTCGTCCGAGTTCAAGGGAGAATCCAAGGAGGACTCCGTTCGGACGTTCAGCTCCTATTTTGACATGATCATCATGCGCTCGCCCGAGAAGGGGCTGGCCGAGCGGATGGCCTGGGCGCTTTCCAACTCCGATCGCCCGCTGCCGCTCATCAACGCCGGTTCCGGCAAGGATCAGCATCCAACGCAGGCGCTGCTCGACGTCTACACGCTGTTGCGCAGTTTTGAGCGCGCCGGCGGCCTGCGCGACCGCACGGTGGTGTTTGTCGGCGATCTCGCCCGCGGCCGCACGGTCCGTTCGCTCTCACTCCTGCTCGCGCAGTATCCCAACATCCGGCAAATCTTTGTCGCGCCGCAGCCGTTGCAAATCGGCGAGGACATTGTCGAGGCGCTCGAAGCGAAAAAAGTCGCCTTCCATCTGACCGACGATTTCCACGCGACGATTCCCGAGGCCGATGCCATCTACATGACGCGCATCCAGGACGAATGGGACCACGACAAGGGGGATCGCGCGACCCTTGACATCTCGCGGTTCACCTTTGGCGCCGACGAACTGAAACTGCTCAAGCCGACAAGCATCATCATGCACCCGCTGCCTCGCCGGAGCGAGATCGCCGTCTGCGTCGACAACGACCCGCGCGCCATGTACTGGCGCCAGATGCGCAACGGCATGTGGATCCGCGCCGCCCTGATCGCCGAGACCTTCGGTTGCGGCAGGCGGATACACGATTACTACTGCCAGAACTTGTAGGCGGCAGGATCACAGGCGGACGCGATCGGCCAGTTGCGGCGCGATGCCGGTGTAGGTGGCCGGGGTGAGCGCCAGCAGCCGCTGCTTGTCGGAATCGGGAATTTCAAGCGTGGCAATAAAGGCGCGGACGCGCGCGGCGTCGATTGCCTTGCCCCGCGTCAGCTCTTTCAG
>Ga0265594_1003249_pt1 | contig 10950 bp, 10 predicted proteins | sample saktaG_11_FD_190147 | JGI IMG/M metagenome (GOLD analysis project Ga0265594, IMG submission 190147) | Saline water microbial communities from Sakinaw Lake, British Columbia, Canada - sak_2011_5_24_80m | ecosystem: Environmental > Aquatic > Non-marine Saline and Alkaline > Saline ... | reverse complement strand
TTGTGCGATCTTCATGATCTTTAATTGATGCTGGCTTTTGGGCGCGAAGCTGGTCAAAGAGCCCTTGGCCACTATCTGGATACCATTGCCTAGATCGTTGGAGACTTCCTCCTGAAGATCTTTAAAATAGACACATGCAAGAACGCCATTCTCATCCTTGAGATCAAAGTAAATATGACCCGAATCTGGCCTGCGAAAGTTCGAGATTTCTCCTTCCAAGAAGAGGTCTTTGAATTGGGGATTTTCAGCTAAGACATCCTTTATTTTCCGGGATAGCTGAGTTACTGAATAAACCGTATTTTCATTATCAATCCCAGTTACTGCTGGCATTTGATTCATCAAGGATCACGACTTTAGGAGGGGTTATCTTGGGTAAGAGTATGTATCTTAAAAGATTATCGGTTGTAATAGGAAAAATTTGCCTCAGAGATAGGGAATGCACTAATTTTGGATTTAGAAGCGTTTTTTTGAAATCTTCATCTAATAATTTTTGCCATGAAGATAAAACTTTGATAAATCACCAAATTCGAGGCCCTTTACTGATCGCCTGAATTCGACGTGGTTGCCGAGCTGAGTGGACAGAGTCTCTCGTCCCCTAGCCTACCATTTTCTTCGGTTTCTAAATGCACTTCATTGGTCATCGGTTAAGACAAGAATCGCGATGTGGCATCGATCTCGGTAGCAAGTCCAATGAGATTGGCCCGATCAAAAAGGGCACAGCAAGCCCTTCTTGAAATCGGATCTCGTCTATGTAACGCATAATTTGTTTGAAAAACGGCTAGATTATGTAGCTCAAAATCCTTAACCGATGACCAATGAAATGCACTTCGACTTTCTTCCATCTGTCCGTCTAATACATCCTTGTTCTCCTCTTCCCGGGCACTGTTCTTATGTAACTTGAGGAAAAGATTTAACTGGCAGAGTTACATAAGACGCAGCCTTGATCCCCAAATATATCTTGGATGAGTTGGCTGAAGAGGGTCTTCCCCACCTCCTGGAGATCAGAGATTACGTCGACCGGCTGATCTCAGATCGCGAAGGATCTTCTGAAGAGGGCGCCCACAAGGCCGAAACCGGAGAGAGGAGGGCCGCATCCGTCACCTATCGGCAGGAGTGGGTATACTGCGGCAAAGAGTGCAAGAAATGTCCCCACGGCCCCTACTGGTACTGCTACTGGAAAGAGGACGGCAAAACCAGGACAAAGTACATCGGCAAGGTCCTGAAGGAGGTGGAGCTTTGAGTTTGAGGCGCGTTTTCGTCCTGGCGCTGATCCTTTCGATCTGTATTTTGTGCGGGTGCATATCCACCGACGAGCCAGCGGCTCAGCCGGAAGACCAGAGCAAGGTCAACGTCGTCGCCACCACCGTGCCCCTGGGCCACTTTACGAAGATGGTGGGCGGGGATCTGGTGACGGTCGCGGTTCTGGTTCCACCGGGCGCGAACCTTCACACCTTCGAGCCCTCGCCCCTCAAGCTTGTGGAGGTGGAGGATGCCGACCTCTACGTCAAGAACGGGGCGGGCCTCGAGATATGGATGGAGAGGATAATCCAGGCCAACGAGGATATGCTGGTCGTCGACTCGTCCACCGGGGTGGACCTGATAGAAACTACCGATTCCGACGATCACGGCCACGGCGCTCATCTGGGCGATCACGGTGTTCATGAGAAGATACTGACGGCAGACCCCCACATCTGGCTCTCGCCGAAGAACACCATGATCATCGTCGAGAACATATGCGAGGGACTGATGGAGGTCGATCCCGACAACGCCGATATATATCAAAAGAACAGGGACGCCTACCTCAGTAAGCTCGCAGAGCTCGATCGTGAGCTGAACTCGACCTTCTCGGAGACGGACGGGAAAGAGTTCATCGTCCTTCACCCCTCCTGGAGCTACTTCGCTCGGGACTACGATCTAGTCCAGGTGCCGATCCTCGAAAGCGAAAAGGAGCCGGGCCCCAGGTACCTTGCAGAGATCGTCGAGGTCGCCCGTGAGAAGAATATCACCACGATCTTCGTCGACCCCAACTTCAACCCGAAATCCGCGGAGATAATTGCAAGGGAGATCGATGGCAGGGTTGTGCCCCTCGACCCTCTAGCTGAGAACTACATCGAGAACATGAGGCATGCGGGCCGAGAAATCGCCTCCAGCCTGGACGGTTGATCTGAAAAGGTGGGGGCGAGAAGAAAAATGACCGGTGCGAACGTGGTATCCATTGAGAACCTCTGGGTCAGATTGGACGGCCGAACAGCCCTGGAGGACGTGAACTTAGAGGTCAAAGAGAGGGATTTCCTCGGGCTGATAGGCCCCAACGGTGGGGGAAAAACGACCCTCCTCAAGGCGATCCTGGGCCTGATCAAGCCTCATCACGGAAGGGTCCTAGTCTTCGGAATGAAACCCGAGGCCGCGAGAAAGCGGGTCGGGTACCTGCCCCAAAAGAGCCTCTTCGACCAGAAGTTTCCGATCAGCGCCCTTGAGGTGGTGATGATGGGCCGCTACGGCAAAATGGGCCTCTTCGGCCGCTATTCTCCCGGGGATCGAGATTCTGCCCTAGCAGCCCTTTCGGCGGTGAGGATGCTGGAGCATGCTGATAGAGAGATTGGATCTCTATCCGGAGGCCAGCAGCAGCGGATATTCGTTGCAAGAGCCCTCGTCTCAGAGCCCGACCTTCTCCTTTTGGATGAGCCCGCCACCGGGATCGATAGCTCTCGGCAGCGGGAGTTCTACGAGCTCCTCCGTGATCTGAACGAGAAGATGACGATAATCATGGTCTCCCACGACATCAGCGCCGTCTCGACCTACGTCAAGAAGATCGCCTGCGTCAATAGAAAGCTCTACTACCACAGCTCAAAGGAGCTGACCGCCGAGGACATCGAAAAGGCCTACGAGTGCCCCGTGGAGATGATCGCCCACGGCGTCCCCCACAGGGTTCTGAGGGAGCACGACTGACGATGATCGAGATATTCCAGTACGAGTTCATGCAGAGCGCTCTTGCGGCCGGCATCATAGCCTCGGTCCTCTGCGGCGTCATCGGGATTTACGTCATCCTCAACAGGATCGTCTTCATCGGCGGGGGGATCGCCCACACCGCCTTCGGCGGGATCGGCCTCGGCTACCTCCTCGGGATGGACCCCCTAATATTTGCGGTCCTCTTCTCGGTGGCGGCGGCTCTCGGGATAGGGGCGATCAGCGACCGGTCGAAGGTCTCGGAGGATACCGCCATCGGCGTCTTCTGGGCTGCGGGAATGTCCCTTGGGATCGTCTTTGTGAGCTTGAGCCGCGGCTATGCCCCCGACCTTTTTGACTACTTATTCGGGAACATCCTGGCCGTATCCTGGGGCGACGTGAAGCTGATATCAGTCCTGACCCTCGGGATGCTCGTCCTGGTGGCCCTTCTTTACAAGGACCTGATGATCCTCTCCTTCGATCCAAGCTACGGCGAGGCGGTGGGCCTTCCGGTCAGAAAGCTTCGCCTCCTCCTGCTCTGCATGGTGGCCCTCAGCGTCGTGGTCCTGATAAAGATCGTGGGCATAATCCTGGTGATCGCCCTTCTCACCATCCCCGGTGCCATCGGAAGGCAGCACGCGCGAAGCCTCAAGAGGATCATGGCCATCTCGATCCTTCTGGGCGCATCCTTCGTCCTTGTCGGCCTGATAATATCTTACCAGCTGAACATCCCCTCGGGCGCGACGATAATTCTGGCCGCGGCCGGGACCTTCTTTGCCAGCACTCTTCTAGCCCGGTGAGATGAAAAGTTCAACATATTTGCTTTGGGGACGACTTGTACAACAAACTTATACGCGAAGGGATACAAAGTGGCGGATCGACATGCGTCCAGATCAGATCAGCTCTCTCCTCTCCCTCCTCGTCATCTTCCTTTTGGTTCCGTCCGCCGCCAACCTGGCAGAGGCAGCTTCTGCCTCTGGAGGAGTCCAGTTCGCCGGTGACCACTACAAGGTCGAGGGAGGGCCCAGGATCGACGTCTCCGTCGTAAATCCCGTCTTCGCCCCCGGAACCGACGGGACCCTCAGGCTGGTTTTGGCCAACGACGGCGTTGTTGAACGGCTCGTTCCCGGAGTCGTCCCCCCAGGCTCGGAGGAAGAGGCAGCACAGGAGATGCTAGCGGAGTTCGGCTGCCTGGACGCATCAAACCTTAAGGCGGATCTCCGTTCTGATCGGTCTATCGAGGTTCTCTCCGGGCCAGTCCATCTCGACGTTCTCGGGCCTGGGGAGACCGCTTCCATCGAGTTCGATCTCAGGATCGAAGATGGCGCCGAGGGTCCGATCCCCCTCAGCCTCGACCTCGAATACGAGCAACAGGTCGACGTCAGCTTCAGCGGCGGGACCGCCTCGCCCCTCTATCTTCCTTCGAACCTCCAACTGGATCTCATCCTATCGGTGGAGGGCGACCCTCCCGCCCTCGAGCTGATGGGGACGAGATCCGATCTCACCCCCGGCGAGAAGGGTTCGATCAGTCTCATCGTCGGCAACGCCGGGGAGAGCGCCGCCGCCAACTGCACCGCGCGCCTGGTGGCGGCATCCCCCTTCACGCCCCTGGCTGATCGATCTCGTCTGGGCGACATACCTGCTGGAGGGGTTGCAGTCGCCCGCTTTGACGTTTTGGTGGAGGGGTCGGCCCGGGCTCAGGAGTACAGGATCGGCTGCGAGATAAGCCACGAAGGAGGTGTGGCATCTCTTTCCGTACCCCTGGCGGTTGTTCCGCCCGAAGGGAAGCGCCTTTTGAGGATTCCCTTATTCGTGATCCTTTTGGGCGCCGCAGCTCTTGCGATATTCTGGCTTGTGCGTGAGAGGAGGAATGGGTCGCTTCGCAGGCGCGGCCCCCTCCGGCCCCGGAGATAGACAGGGACGTCCCTTTACGCTGTTGCATGTCACCCCATTTCACCGCCATTGATATCTTCAACCTCCGTCTTTACCAAAATCCATGCCAGCGTTGCGAGCCGCGAAGATCTGCAAGAGCTTTCGAGGCCTTTTCGAAAAGAAGGTGGTTCTTCACGAGGTATCTCTATCCATCGAGGAGGGCGAGATCTTCGGCATCCTCGGTCCCAACGGCGCTGGAAAGACCACTCTAATGTCCATCTTCTCCACCCTGATCCGGCCAGACTGCGGCACCCTGGAGGTTCTGGGCCTCGATGCCCTTCGAAAGACTCACGCCATCAGGGAGAGGATAAACATCAGCAGCGGAAACCCCAACTTTCCCTGGAGCCTCACCGTCAGGGAGAACCTGAACCATTCGGCGATGCTCTACGGCCTCTACGGTCGGGATCTGAAGAGATCTGTGGACGAGGCGATTGCGGCCTTCGAGCTCGAACCTCACGCCGACTCGAAGTTTGAGACCCTATCCACGGGCACCAAGCAGAGGGTCTCCCTCGCAAAGTCGATCCTGAACCGGCCCGAGATCCTCTTTCTTGACGAGCCGACCTCGGGCCTCGACCCGGAGATGGCGATGAAGACTAGAGCCCTCATCAAAAAGATCTACGAGGAGCAGGAGATCACCGTCGTCCTCACAACCCATTACATGCCCGAGGCCGAGGAGCTCTGCGATAGAATAGCCTTTCTTCGAGAGGGCAGCTTGATCGCCCTTGGAACCCCCGGAGAGCTGAAGAGGGCTCTGAAGATCGGGCACAGGATCTTCGTCGAGTACGAAGGGGATCTCGACCCGATGAAGCTAATCATAATCCCAGGGGTCATGGACGTCAGGCAGTCTCCCGGTAGGGTGGAGATGGTCTTCGACCATTCCGAGAGGGCCGTCAGCAGGATAATAAAGGCTTTCGAGGGGGCAGATATTTTGGACATAGGCATAGATCAGCCCGATCTGGAGGACGTCTTCCTTGAGCTGGCGAGGTGAGCTGAACAAGTTCTTGTCCGCGACTTACAAGAACTGGATTATATCCAAGCGGAACGTCTTCACCGTCTTCGAGCTGATATTCTGGCCCTTCATCGGCCTTTTGTCGATCGGTCTGCTCACCCGCTTTCTCGAGGTGACGGACGAGATGGTCGCCTTCGTCCTCGTCGGAGCGATCGCCCTCAGCATCCTCCAGATCAGCCAGATCGACGTCGCCTACATCCTCCTCTTCGACCTCTGGAGCAAGAGCATCAAGCAGACCTTCGTGGCCCCGATCCAGGGCTACCACCTGGTTTTGGGGGCGATGCTCTTCGGGGTGATCAGGGGCTCGGCGGTATTTCTCATCCTGGCCGTGGCGAGCTCCCGCTTCTTCGGCTTCGACTTTCTCGCAGGAGGCCTGGTCATAGTCATCGTCTTCCTCGCCGGGATTTTCATCACCGCCGCGTCGATCGGGATGGTGGTCTGCATATCGATCCTCCTCTTCGGCCAGAGGGCGGACGTGGCGGCCTGGAGCCTCAGCGGGATAATGATGCTGGTGAGCGGGGTCTACTACCCCGTGGAGATTCTGCCCGGACCCCTCCAGCTCCTCTCGAAGTCGATACCTCTGACCTACTTCCTCGAGTACTACCGGTCAGCCTACGGCTACGGGTCTCACCAGGTCCTCCTCGGAATGGGCCTTGCCCTCCTGTACTTTGCGGCGAGCCTTCTGATCCTGAACCTGGCCATCGAGAGGGCGAGGACTACCGGCATGATGTTGAGGCTATCGGAGTGAGAACCGATCCCTGGAATAACGTTTTAAAGTCGACCATTCTTATTCAGTGGGGCGTTGAACTTGACCATCGAGGGCTTGATCGGCAAAATCAGATTGGGAGACCTCCACCCCGTCCGAGTGATGGGAGTGATCAACCTCAGCCGCGAGTCGTTCTACAAGGAGTCTTTCGCAGGGCAGGACGCAGTTCTTGAGCGTGCCCTGTCCTTCGCAAAGGAGGGGGCAGTGGTCCTCGACCTGGGCGCCGTCTCCACGGCACCGGGATCGCCGGAAATCCCCGAGGACGAAGAGCGAAGAAGGCTTTTTCCGGCCCTCGAAGTCGTCTTGGACGGGCTGGGAGATGATGTGGCGATCTCCGTAGATACCCAGAGGGCAACGATCGCCGATGATGCCCTATCCATGGGTGCCCCTTGCATAAACGACGTCTCCGGCCTTCTGGACCCTGATATGGCCCGAACCGTGGCCGACCATGACGGATCCCTGATAATAATGGCCTCAAAAGAGAGGCCCGGCGACCTCCTCGAAATGGGGGATATCGTGGCATCTTTAGGCGATAGGTTGAAGGATGCCGCAGAGGCCGGCGTCTCTCCTGAGAAGGTGACCGTCGATCCGGGGATCGGCCACTGGACGCCGCCCAAGGGGCCGGGGCACGACCTCGCCATCCTGGACGGCCTCTCTCGTCTGAGGGTGCTGAATAGGCCGGTGATGGCGGCCGTCTCCAGGAAGTCCTTCATAGGCGCGGTTTTGAAGAGGCCCAATCCCGGTAAGAGGCTCCAGGGGTCTCTCGCCGCCACCGCCATCGCCGTCTACAACGGGGCCCACCTCGTCAGGACCCACGACGTTGCCGCCTCGATGGAGACGATCAGGATGGCCGAGGCGATCCGGGGCGGGCCACCGCTATCCAGGACCGAAGGCGGAATCGAGGTGGAGGTCTTTGCATACTCGGGCCATCCTCGGGATCTGTCTTGGGCCTTCGCCGGGATCGGGGTTGGGGGGGACGGCTCCAGGGCCCTCGGCGGAAAGGGCTCTTTCCGGACCCTGTACCTTCGGGGCGTGACCTCGATGGAGGCGATAGTGATCAAGCAGGAGATGCTGGCCCGGGGGGGCGACGCCGCGATCCCCATGGGCGCTCTTCGATGCGATCCTGGTGAGATGGAGGTTATGGTCCTGGGGACTGCTGCCCAGGTCCGGGGCCTCGTAAAAAACCTGTTGGGCCAGCCCTTCAATCTGCCCGCTGTGGGCCAGGCCATCGAGGAGGCGCTGGAGCGGATGGAGGATCCAAAGCGGTATTGGTGAGGCCTTTGGAAGTTCTGGGAATAAAGACGGAGCTGGTCAGAGCGGGGGACGACCTGGTGGAGTTCCTCTGGCGAGGGATGGAAAGAGCAAGCCTCAACCTCGAGGACGGCGACGTCCTGGTGATCGCGGAGAGCGTGGTGGCGACCGCCGAAGGCGGGGTTGTTAAGCTATCGGACGTGACCCCAGGGTCCCGAGCCCTGGAGCTGGCGGACAAGTACAGAAAAGACCCGAGGGAGATGGAGCTGATCATCGTTTGCTCTGACCGGATCATGGGCGGGATCCCCGGGGTCGTCCTGACCATCAAGGACGGCTTTCTCTACCCCAACGCCGGGATCGATCACTCCAACGCGCCGCCAGGCCACGTCGTCCTGTTCCCGGAAAAGCCCCAGAGGTCTGCAGCCCAAATAAGAAGGAGGATGGGAGAGGCCAAAGGGAAAAAAATCGGCGTGGTCATCGGCGACAGCCGGACCCATCCCCTCCGCCTCGGGTGCGTCGGCGTGGCCCTCGCCTGCGACGGCATAGTTCCGGTGGAGGATGCGAGGGGCCAAAAGGACCTTTACGGAAGGCCCCTGGAGGTCACCAGGAAGGCTGTGGCCGACAACCTCGTCTCAGCGGCCCAGATCGTCATGGGCGAGGGGGACGAGGGCATCCCCGCCGTGATCATCAGGGGGGCCCCGGTGAAGTTCGTCGATGACGGCGAGGATATGGCGATACCGAGCATAGCTCCCGAGGAGTGCATGTACATCGGTTCTCTCCGGTGCGGCCCCCACCCCTACGAGGGCGGGTACGATCGACTGATCGCAGAGGCGATAAAGGCCAGAGAGCGGTCTTATGCCCCATACTCGGGGTTCCGTGTCGGTGCAGCCCTCCTCACCAAGGGCGGGAAGGTCTACTCCGCCGCCAACGTTGAGAACGCCTCTAGCGGGGCGGCCATCTGCGCCGAGAGGGCGGCCATCGCCAAAGCCGTCTCCGAGGGGGAGAGGGACTTCGAGGCCCTGGCCGTCGTCGCAGAGACCGAGGAGCCGGTCGCTCCTTGCGGCATATGCAGGCAGAACCTGATCGAGTTCGGTGAGGAGGTCAAGGTTATAATGGCAAACACAAAGGGGGATGCCGAGATCGCCACCGTCGATGAGCTATTGCCGAGGGGGTTTACGGGGAGGTATCTGAAATGAGGTCCTGCGGGAGTTGTCAAATTACAGCGGATTAGGCAAACTGATGAGTTTTTCAACAGAGCATCATAAGAGAGAAGTACTTATTAAGTGGCCAGGACATAGCTGCGGCCAATTACCTTTGCTGAAATAATACGCCTGGAATGAGTGATACATCAAGAGGATTATATTATGAAGATATTATCAGTGGTCGGGGCAAGGCCGAACTTTGTAAAGCTTGCGCCCCTTTCCAGAGCAGTAAGAAATAAGTTTGAAGAAGTAATCGTACATACCGGACAGCATTACAACTACGAAATGGACAAGATCTTCTTTGATGAGCTTGGAATTCCAGAACCAGATTACCACCTAGGCGTCGGTTCCGGAACTCATGGGCATCAGACTGGAGAGATGATAAAGAGAATAGAAGACGTCTTAATAGAAGAAGAACCGGAGTTGGTCCTGGACTTTGGGGATACTAATACAACCCTTGCCGGAGCTATCGCAGCAGTTAAGCTGCACATCAAGATCGCGCACGTGGAGGCTGGCCTTCGATCCTATGACAAGAAGATGCCCGAAGAGATCAATAGAGTTCTGGTGGACCATTGCTCGGACCTGCTCTTCTGTCCGACCAAAACTGCGGTCGATAACCTGAGAAACGAGGGAATAGTTGGCGGAGTCTATCTGACAGGGGACGTGATGGTAGATAGCCTGAACTATTGTATAACGATTGCAGAAAAAAAGTCGAAGATTTTGGATGAGCTGGGCTTGAAGCCCAAAGAGTACTTTCTGGCTACGGTTCACAGAGCTGAGAACACCGACGATCCCGAGAGGTTAAGGAGCATAGTCGATGCATTTTGCGAGGCAGGAAACGTGGTGTTCCCCTGCCATCCGAGAACGGAGAAGCTCCTACGTCAGTTTGGGTTATGGGATCGGCTACAGGAGAATGTTAAAATTATAAAACCTATTGGATACTTTGGTATGCTTCTACTGGAAAAAAATTCAAAAAAGATTCTGACAGACTCTGGTGGCGTTCAGAAGGAGGCCTACATATTAGGAGTCCCGGGAATTACTTTGAGAGATAACACTGAGTGGGTCGAGACTGTGGAAGACGGATGGAACGTACTGGTCGGCGCCGAAAAAGAGAAGATCGTAAAGGCGATAAGGGAATTTGAACCAGAGACGGAGCAAAGGGACGTCTTCGGGAAGGGTGACGCAAGCGAGAAGATGGTGAGAATTATAGAGAATAATTAATCATAAAAAGGTATTTATTATGAATATACTGGTGATACCCACTACAGACTGGATCCGGCATCCTATCCCGAACAGGCTCAACTTCATATTCGACATATTGGCAGAAGAGCACGAAGTATACGTGCTGCATTTCAATCTCAAGAGGTTCAGAGATGAAGAGGCGAGAGATACGAAGTGCAAGCTGGTCGATGCAGGACTGCTCGAAGTCGAGGACCCCTCTCTATATTATATCCTAAATTCGCCCAAGCACCTCCTGAAGATAAGAGAGACCGTCAAAAGAGAAGAGATAGACCTGGTGGTTTCCGCGAATATTCTGCCCTCTTTCATGTCCAACCTGACGAACGTTCCTATAGTGTTTGATTATCTGGATCATCTGGAAGAGTCTGCAGCCATATATTATCCTGATTCGGCCTTTGGAAAGCTGGTCAAATCCAGCGTGGGGATGATCACCAGGTACAACCTCAGGCACGCCGATTCGGTGATAACGGTTACCGAAGAGCTCAAGGATTTCCTGAAGGGAATCGGAGTCGAAGAGGTCGCGGTGATCCCGAATGGTGTTGATACCAGCCTGCTGAGATCTATCCCTGCAGAGGAGGCGAAAAGGGCTCTGGGGCTGGAGGGCA
>Ga0265594_1003247_pt1 | contig 10952 bp, 15 predicted proteins | sample saktaG_11_FD_190147 | JGI IMG/M metagenome (GOLD analysis project Ga0265594, IMG submission 190147) | Saline water microbial communities from Sakinaw Lake, British Columbia, Canada - sak_2011_5_24_80m | ecosystem: Environmental > Aquatic > Non-marine Saline and Alkaline > Saline ... | reverse complement strand
AAGTTGTTGCACCTGTAATTCCTTTGTTAAAAAGCCAAGTCACCATGTTACATCCACAACCGCCTACTCCTAAAACTTTTAAATTAGCTTTTCCAGCTTTTAATTCATCAAAATTAATACTATGCTGTTCTGCACTTTGGATTGCTTCTTTTGCAAATTCTAATGCCATCTCTTTTTATCCTCCTTTCAATAGATTGAATTATTTAGTTGAAGATTAGAGATAAGTTGTGTTTAAAAAAACTTGTGTGGTTTAAGATATAGGTTTAATTTGAGGTTTCTATGCATTTGATATCCAAAAACTATTTAAGGAGTGGAAAGTTAAATTACTGATGGCTGAAAAGAGTGATAAACGAAAAATATTAAGGGCAATAAGCAAGACAAGCAAAAAAATTATTGAAGATAGAGGCTATCTTCCCTTTCATCAGCCTGAGGATACTACTAGAGATCATTATGTTCCTAATGCAATAAAAGCAAGATATTCATAAGCTGATGAAAAGCCTTTAGCACCTTATTTAACTGGTTTGCTTTCTGAAATAGATAGATTCAGAAGAAAAGGAAGTTATTCAAATGCTATTGAATCTTTGAGGGATATAGATGCTATTTTAAGTGGCAAAAATGCGAGAAGACAACTTACTTCAGAGGAAAGATATAAAATTGCAGAATCTGCTGTAGACAGAGGTTATAGGCTTGTTGATACTATTAAAAGAGATTCTAAAAATCGTTCAGGGGTTAGTATTGAAGAAACAAAACAAGAAAAAGAAAAAATTTTAAGAATTATAAAAAGCATTGAGGAAATTGTAGGAGAAATAAGATTAAGAAAACATAGATTAAACAGAGCGACAACCATTACGGCAATTATTGGTTTGTTAGTGGGATTATTTTTTTTCTCATCCAACTTCACCGGCTATACTATTTCTAATTTAAATCAAACTTCTTCGAATTTGATTGGGGTGGTTTGTCTGGCAGTTGGTTTGATTGCAGGATATTTTTATTTTAAGAGGAGATAGGCCTCCATCACAAATAAAGAAAATTTACTTTTGATTTCCATTTCCCACCAACCATCCCCCGCCCGCCACTCCCGAATGATTTAATGAATAATGGAAATCAAAAATATTTAATCTGAGATGGAGCCGAGGAGATAGAAAACCTTAAAATTCTCTTTTTCCTAAATAAGATATGGAGATTATTTTTACAGAACATGCAAAAGAGAGATTAAAGAAAAGAAAAATAACTGAGGAAGAGGTTACTGAGGCAATAAAATTTCCTGAAAAAGTGACAAAGAAAAAAGGTCTTTATTATGCTCAGAAAAATATACAAAGAGCAAATATTGAAATTGTATATGAAAAAGATAAATATATAAAGGTAATAACAATTTATTATATTTAAGATGGAAATAACATTTGATAAAGAAGCAGATGCAATATATATTGAGTTTTCTAGTGAGGAATTTGCTGAAAATAAAAAAATAGATGATGAGACAATTATTGACTTAGATAAAGATGGCCAGATTATTGGAATTGAGCTTTTAAATGTAAGCAAGAGATTATCTAAAGAAGCACTTTCTGATGTGAGTTTTAAGAATTTGGTTTCTGCTTGAATATGAAGTAGTTATTCTAGTTTTTAATGATTGTTAATAATCAATGCGTGGTTTGAAGAGTTGATTGTTATGGTTTTGACTGGATAGTCTTTGCGGAAATTTCGCTAGTTTGTTGATTATGGGCGAAATTTCTGTTGGACTTGAGAAAAGTTGGGTGTTGATAAGATTAATTATTTTTAAGGATTACAAAATAATTCGTTGAGTGGTGGTGGAATTACTCTAATATCTTTCCAATTTCAAAAACCAAATCCTCACAAAAATGCGGAGCCATAATCTGCAACCCAACTTTCTTTCCATTTATTTCACCTGCTGGAATTGACATTGCTGGAAGTCCTGAGATGTTTGCAAGACAGGTTAGAACATCATAAGCATGCATTTCTTTTAGGGAGATAGATTCTCCTATTTTGTGGGCTGTCCGTGGGACTGTTGGGAGAATTAGAAAATCAACTTGCTTGAAGATTTTTTCAAATTGCTCTTTTATATAGTTTCTTGCTTTGAGTGCGTTTCTGTAGTATTTTCCTCCGTGTTCTGCTTGGCTGATTTCACTTCCTCCGAATATTCTTCTTACAACTTCTGGTCCAGCAGCATCTTCAATTTTAAATCCAAATCTTCTACCGTCGAACTTTCTTGTTGCGGAAAAAAATTCTGTGAATACTATGATAAAATAAGTTTGGATTGCAATGTCAAGAGGTAAGTTTACTGATTTGATTTTCCAGTTTGTTTTTTTTGCTAATTGCTCTGTTTTTTGTTTTATGATGTTTTCTATTTCTTTGTTGCAGAACTTGCCTACGTTGACTAGGCCTATTGTTAGATTTTTATTGGGTGTGGTAGTGACCCTCCCACCCACCCTAGTCGAGTTGGTTTGTGATGATGATTCTATAATTGTGGGGTCGAAGTTATCTTGTCCTCGAATGATGTTATAGATTAGTTCGGCATCTTCGACAGTTTGAGTTAGGGGCCCGATTTGGTCAAAAGACATGCACATGTCTATTAATCCGTATCTTGAGACTGCTCCGTAGGTTGGTTTTAGTCCTGTGACACTGCAGTGAGAAGAGGGAACTCTAATTGATCCTCCTGTATCGCTTCCGAGGGCAAAGTCACAGAGATTTGCTGCGACTGCTGCTGCGCTTCCGCTGCAGGATCCGCCTGCAACGAGTTGGGGGTTGTGCGGATTTTTAGTTGGACCAAATGCACTTGTTTCTCCTGACCAACCACAAGCAAACTCGTCCATATTTACCATTCCAAGGACAATTGCATCTTCTGCTTTGAGTTTATTAATTACAGTTGCATTAAACGGCGCTGTGAAGTTTTCAAGGACCTTGGAGGCGCAGTTGGTTGTCATGTGCTGAACACAGATGTTGGATTTTACTGCGTAACATAACCCCGCTAGTTTTCCTATTGGTTTTTTGTTTTTTATTCTTTTGTCTATTTCTTTTGCTTGTTCTATTGCTCTTTCGTTGAGATGAAGAAATATATTGAGGTCTTTTGTTTTCTTAGTTGCAATTTTCTCACTAAATTGCATTACATTTTTTACTGCGGTTAGTTTTCCTGATTTGATTTGTTTGAGTTTTTGTTTTAGGTTCATTTTGTTATCAGCAAATTTAAATAATTTAAACTCTTAGAATTATCGTTGTGGGCGAGTAGTTTAATGGTAAAACAGTTGGCTGTCACCCAACAATTCCGAGTTCGAGTCTCGGCTCGTCCACAGCATTTTATTTTAGAAAGATTTAAAAACTTTAAGGGATTATAATAATCAGGTGACAGCCACAAATTAAACTGACTCGGGATTTTTTTTATTTTCATTTTTCTATAACAAATATCTTTTTAATTATGTTGAACTGAATGTCATCTCCTTTGTCTTTGTAGTTGAGTTTTTGTTTTAGGTTTTCTGGAAATGTTTTTCTTATGAATTTATTTAGTTTGTCTAATCTATCTTTGTCGTTTTTTAGTTCTGATTCTAGTCTTTTTTTAGTTGAGAAAATGAGGTTTCCTTCGGAAACAATTTCAAATTTAGTAAACCCTGCAATTTTTATGTTATTAATTAATTCATCCTCTCTAAAGAAATATCTATTCTTTGCGAGATTTTCAAAACCAGCTAATTTATCTTTTTCTTTGAAAATCTTCCTAAAATCTTTTTGATTATCTTTTTCTAATAATATATTCCAGATAATCAACTTCCCTTTTGGTTTTAGAACCTCATGGACTTTTTTTATTACTTCTTTTTGTTCCTCTTTTGGGACTTCGTGTAATCCCATTTTTATTGTAACTTTATCAAAAGATTCTTTTTCTAAATTTACTTTTGGGAAGTGTCCGAGGATGAATCTTTCTTTTGATAAATCAGGGAGATTTTCTTTTGCTCGCTTTATTTGAACTTCGCTTTCGTCATTTAGCCAAAGTTCAACTGTTTTTTCTTTTTCTAGTATAGACTTTCCTACTGCACCATATCCGCAAAAAGCATCAAGAATTTTTTCTTTTGGCTGGGGGTTGATTGCTTTTATTAGTTCTTTCCAATCTTCTGGTTTAATGCTATGAATATGTTCGTAAGAAACTATCTTATTGTCAAATCCTTGTTTCATTTCTGCACCTCCTTAGATTGTCTAAAGATTAATTGGAATAATTCTTTGATAAATTGTTTAGGTAATTGCGATAGTTTTGTTTTTGATTCTATGATTTGTTTTTCTCTTTCAAGGTCTTCAATTGGTTTGTTGTTTTGTTTTTTCCACTGGCCTATTTGTTTGGAGATTTCGAAGCGCTTTTCAAGTAGTCTAATTAATTCTTCATCAATCTCGTTTAGTTGCTGTCTATAACTTTCGAGAGTCATGCTATAATTTCTCTCATCAATTTATTTACAAATCCAAAATCTCCGTCGTTAGTGATTACTACGTCAAAATTTTCTTTATATTGTCCAAGACTTTCTTCTATTTTTTCGTTTAAGAAACCTATTTTAATTAGAACATTATATTCAAATCCTTCTATCATTTTTACATCTCCAATACCGTCTCCTAGAAGGAAGACATTTGTTTTGCCTTTTACCTCAGGCATGTTTACTTCTGTTTCTTCTTTATTTGCGACATGAATAATTGGTTCTTTTACTTTTATTGCAGTTCCATTTTCATCCCACTCATAAGTGTTTGTAATTATGTGAATGTTATTGTAGAGTTTGTTTTCTTTTTCAAGAAACATTTGTATTGTATCTCCTACGCCACTTGAAGATATTATTATTAATGGAATGTTTTTTTTATTTAGAAAATCTATAAAATTTATTACTCCATCTCTAAATTGAATTTTATCTTCTTCTATAATTGCTCTCAAATGTTTTTTATTTAATCCTGATTTGATAAGTAAATCAAAATGTGCCTGCCACCATTCTAACATTTTTCCTTTTTTATCTTCTAGTGGAATTGTTGGGTCAATTTCAATTGGATAGTATTTCTCAGCAAGTTCGTGTGCTTTTTTTGCATAATCTTTACTTATATAATCTCCGTTTCTTAGGATTGAAATTACTGAAGGAATTTTTTCACCATTAACTGTTCCTTTTGTTAGTGTTCTGTCAAAATCTGCGAGGACGTGAATTTTATCTGCTCCTTGCTCTTTGATTGTTTGTTTTTTTTGTTCTAAGTCTTGTGGATTTGGGATTATTAGATTGTTCATTTCTTCCACCTCCCCTTCTCAGCCACCAAAAAATCATCCTCGACAAAGGGCGCATTTGCAAGCATTGTGCTTCTGAATTCTTCATCGGTTTTCCAGCCATCTCCTTCGTTTCTTAAGCCGTCTTGGTTGCTGAAGTGATCTTCTTTTGTTTTGATTTTATCTAGTTTTTTTGAGAATTCATTTAAGAGGGATTTTGCCTGCTTCTTAATCTCTTTCTTCTCTTTCTCAGATACTTTGTGAAAAAGGAAATTACTTGCCATAATTTAATAAAACAAAACCCATATAAAAACTTACTTCTTTTTCTTCAAATCCAGCTTAATCCCAACATCCTTCAATTGTTGAGCATCAACTTCAGAAGGAGCATCCATTAAAACATCTTTAGTCTCTCTATTCTTTGGAAAAGCAATAACTTCTCTAATAGACTCCGCCCCAAGCAAAACCATAATCAGCCTATCAATTCCAGGAGCAATCCCTCCGTGAGGCGGGACACCATAATTAAACGCAGTCAGCATATGCTCAAAGTATTTCTTCTTCTTATCATCAAAACCAATTAAATCAAAAATTTTTGCCTGAATCTCTGGATCGTGAATTCTAATACTCCCACCACCAACCTCAAACCCATTTAAAACCAAATCATGTTGCAAAGACTTAACCTTGTGCGCGTCCTTCTTATTCAAATACTTTAAATCCTTCTCCTTAGGCATAGTAAACATATGATGCATCGGAGCATAGTGCCCCTCTGTTTTCTTCTCTTCAAACAATGGAAAATCAACAATCCAGCAAAACCCAAGTTCATTAGGATCGCCCTTATTCTTTCTCAAATCAGGCTTATCAGTCTTATACTTCTTCATAACCTCTTCATAAGACAAACGAGGAAAGGGAACAGTGGTAATTTTCTTTTCAGGTAGCAACTCCTTAACAATCTTAATAATCATATCTTCCATTAAATCCAAAATATCTTTTTGCTCAACAAAACTCATCTCAAGGTCAAGCTGATAAAACTCCCCAGGACATCTGTCAGCTCGCGCATCCTCATCCCTAAAACAAGCAGCAATCTGAAAATACTTATCAATTCCTCCAACCATTAAAAGTTGCTTATACTGTTGAGGAGATTGAGGCAAGGCATAAAATTTTCCCTTATGAACCCTTGAAGGAACAATATAATCTCGTGCACCCTCTGGAGTCGACTTTGTCAACATCGGCGTCTGAATCTCAAGAAAATCCTTTTCATCAAGATAATTTCTAATAAACTGAATTATCCTATGCCGCAATTCCATATTTTTCAGAAGATTACCTCTTCGCAAATCAAGATACCTATATTTTAATCTAATATCTTCCTTAACCTTATCATCCCCAAGCTCAAAAGGAAGTGGCTTTGACAAAGACAAAATCTTCAATTTACTAATCCCAATCTCAACCTTTCCAGTACCAAGCTCCTTATTCTCCGTTCCTTCTGGCCTTTTTTTAACATCCCCTTCAACCCAAACACAGGATTCAATAGTTAATTTTTTAGCTTCAGCAAAATCAGAACTCTTCTTAGTAATCACCGCCTGAACCTTTCCGTATCTATCTCGCAAATCAAGAAACATAACATTCCCGTGCTCACGAATTGTATCAATCCACCCACAAACCCGCACCTTTTTCCCAGCTAACTTTTCACTAAGCTCAGATATTTTACATGTTCTTAACATGTTTGTAGAAATGTTTTGTGGTTTATAAGTTTATTGAGAATTAAAAAATAAGTGAGGTAATCCACTTATATTTGATTAGGTTTTGCATTGTTTAATTCTTTTTAGCTGTTGCGGAAATTCAGCCTTGTCTTATTTATTCTTGGGCTGAATTTCTGTTGGTTTTGTGGAGCGTCTTTACTTTTGGTTGTAAATAGTTGTTATCTGATTTCTAAAAAATTGATTTTTGTTGATTTTGAAAAGGTTTTTATACTGATTTTTCTGGGAGTGATTATGAGTTCGGAAGTAGATTATGTGCGGGAGTTGGTTGAAAGGGTGTGTAAAAAAAGTAAGTCCGTTGCAGAAGCTCTTCCATCCTGCAGGATAGAACTTGCGAGAGGACTTCTTGATTCAGGTTGTCTAGTGGGTGATAGAGAAGTTGGTTATTATGCTCTTCAATTGAAAATGGTAGGAGATGCTGATGGAGCAACTAGGTTAGTAAAAGCGTACAACGAAATTAGAAGAGCTGCTGGTTTTCCGGAGATTTCTGGAACAGAGTGGGCTTCTAGAGATCCTGCTTCCATATCTTTTGGTTGTATGTCCCCCAGGTTGGGAGCTGGGAGAGGGTTTAGAAGAGAAGGAAAAAAGGGAAGAAGATAGATGGTTTTTGGAGTTTATAAGTTTGTTGAGAATTAAAATTTAGAAATTATGTGAAAACATCTAAGAGATATTTAAGGGATATGCTCTGCAAAACCAACAGAAATTTAGCCATCTTATATATTATTGGCTAAATTTCCGCAATAGCTTTAAGATATATAGGCTCTATTGATATATTTTAGATGGATTAGTAATTACTTTCTAAAAATCCTTTTAATTAAGGAGTCTTCCCAGAATCATACCAGCCCTCTGGGAATTTCCTTGTTACAGATGCTGGTTCAATTTTGATAACTTTGTTTTCTTTTATTGTGATTTTCACATCAATGCACTCGTTGTTGGAGTTGCACAAGGCCCTTGTTGTTGTTTCTTCTTGCGGTTCGATTTCTTGGATTGCTTTTGTTGTTAGCTGTCCACTTTGAAGGAGCATGCCTATGAGAAAAGCTAAGATTATGATTATTACCACGATTGCTATTTTTGTTAGTCCCATTTATTTTTCTAGTTGTTTATTTAACTCTAGCTCCCTCCAGACTTTTCTATATTATTTTTATTAGTAAAAGCCTGAAGCTCCTCAATAACTTCCTTCCCACTCACCCGCCCCTTGAACTTTGCCATTAGCAATCCCATGTAAGCTTTATCACTTAGACCTGGTTTTTGCTTTATTAGTTTTTCTATTTCTGATTTTAGGTTTACTTCCTGCTTTTCCATAGCTGTTTTCAAACTCTCGCCATCCACTAATCTTTGCATAACCCCTTTTATATCATTTTCAGATATCTTTTTCCCGACTTCAGAAAGAATATCTACAAGAATATCAGTGTTTAAAATATCTTCAATTTCTTCTGTAGGTTTATTTGATTTCTTTGAAATATCTTTCATGAAAATAGTAAGGACCTTAGCAACTGAATTAGGATTATTAAAAACCTCAAGCAAGGATTTGAAGTCGTCGACTTTTCTTTGCTTTAGTAGTAGTTTGATTAGTTCGTCATTTAGTCCAAAGGTTTTTAAGTATGAACGGTTTTCTGAAATTAATTTAGGAAGGTTGTTTTTTGCGTGATTGATTGTTTGTCTGGAGATTTTTAAAAGAGGGACGTCGGTTTCAGGATACATTCTGGCTGAGCCAGGCATTGGTCTGAGAAAGTCTGTAGTTCCATCTGGGTTAGATTTTCTAACCTCGTTTTTACAACTCTTCTCTTTAACACAAATCTCCTGACGAGCAACCTCTGTCTCAACAGTCTTAATCATAATCTTCGGTTCCTGGAAACCCTTAATCTCAACTCTCTTAGAACCTTTAATAGAAATATTAACATCCTGCCGAATTGTCCCAATCCCTCTTTTCACCTTACAAGCACGAAGTATCTCCCCGATTTTCAAAGCAGCCTCTTTAACTTGAGCAGAAGTCCGCAAATCCGGAGCAGTAACAATTTCAACAAGAGGAATCCCCAATCTATCTAGTCTAAAAGTTTTTTTATCTCCCTCACTAGAAATCTGCCGAGCAGCATCTTCTTCAAGAGCAATAGTATCAATTCCCACACGCCCCTCACTAGTTTCAATCCAACCATCATGAGCAATTAAAACAGTTCTCTGAAAACCAGAAGTATTACTTCCATCAATAACAGTCTTCCGCATAACTTGGGTAACAGGGAAAATCTTGCAATTAAAAAGAAGAGCAATTTTAAGAGCAATTTCAACAGCCTCGGAATTAATAGCGTGCGGTGGCTCTTCATCTAACTCAACAAGACAGTTAGTATCATAAACCTCATAAACAAAAGTCCTATCTTTTAATCTCTCATAAGCTGCAGCAACATCCACCACCCCAGTCTCACCAACAACAGGATTGAGTTTTCTTTCAACTGTGAATTGCGATTCGTCATTTCTTAACAAACTTGGGCATTCGCAGAAAAGTTTGTGGGTGTCAAGCTGCTGGTGGATTTCTAGGCCGGATTTTAGATGTGGGTTTTTCATGGAATAGATAAAGAAAAAGGATTATTAAATATTAGGGTTAGGGGTCGGTCTTGATTTCTTAAAATCTTCTAAAATTTTTAAAGAATCTTCTCTAGAAAAACACACATGTACAACATGAGATCCGGTTTCATAAGTTTTTGATGGGTTATGTGCTAGTGGAAATGGAAATTCACCTATTTCTTCTCCTTTTAATAGTCCAAGTCTTAAAAAATCTTTTAATCTATCTGTTTGTTTTCCCAGTTCTTTTTCTTCATGACCTTTATTAATTTTATCGGAATAACTTGCGCATTCTTTACGTACAGCAGCCTTTAACATAGAAGCAAATGTAGAAAATACTGCTCTGTATAATGGGGGGTTTTCAGGTATAGGGTACCAACTCCCAGCCCCTATTGGTTTTGGCATGCCTTTTATGTCTAGAGCGTGAAACATTAAAGAAGGATAGATAACCCCTACAACACCTTCTAAACTCGCTCCCCTATCTTCTGTGAATATTCTTCTTACTTTGTGAAGTTTAGCATTAGGATAAGTTCCTGAAAGGATTTTTCCTCTCAGATCTCTTCTTAATTTTCCTCCTTGCTCATCTACGATTATTGACATTTCAGGTTCCATGCCAATTTTTTTGAAAGCATCATAAATTGTTGTAAAAGCTCTTCCAGATATTGCAGTATCTATCATATGCATATTTTTGCAATTAATTACTGGAAAATTTAATGTTTGTTTTGCTAATTCATTTCTTTTTTCTACTCTAGTTAATAAATGATAGTAGAATTTAAAAAAAGGGTCTTGTAATCTCTTAGCTGGATCTTTCCTTAAAGCCCCTACAACTTTTGTAAAAAATTCTCTTGTAGCATCTGTATAAAAATCATTATCTAATCCTTCCCTAAACTTTCCCATATTTATATCTGCAGTAAAAGGAAATAGTAATAAATTTAAACCATCTTTTGTTGGGTCATCTCTAATTGGAACTTCTGCTGGAAATCCATAACCTTTCATTTCAGAAGGAATTCTAAGAGATTTGTATAACTCCCGGTATTCTTCATGTTCTTTTTTTAAGCAATCTATTGCATATGCAGCGCCCCAAATTATTGGTACAGCTCCTCTGCTTGGAATTAATACAGTATTAGTTCTTTTTTTTCTCGCTTCTGACAAATCCGCAGCTACGTCAAAACATGCAGAAGCATAGCTTTCTAAATTTGATGGACTAAATTCTCTATCTATAAATTCGTTAGCCATAAAAACCACTATTAATTTTCACTTATAAATCTTTCTAATCACCACCACTCCCCAGTTACATCAACCTTAGAGAAGGATTTCTGATGAAATTTAATTTTTGGGATTTTTGATTAATATCCCTCCCACCCTCCCGTCGCTACGCGACCAATTTTAGTAATCAAAAATCCATAACTTGTTGTATATCGGAG
>Ga0265594_1003246_pt1 | contig 10959 bp, 9 predicted proteins | sample saktaG_11_FD_190147 | JGI IMG/M metagenome (GOLD analysis project Ga0265594, IMG submission 190147) | Saline water microbial communities from Sakinaw Lake, British Columbia, Canada - sak_2011_5_24_80m | ecosystem: Environmental > Aquatic > Non-marine Saline and Alkaline > Saline ... | reverse complement strand
GCCTTATTTCTGCTTGCCGCATCGTTCTCCCCGTCCAGGTGCATGGTGAGAAGGTGGCGGGAGATATGGTAGTCATCCCACATGGATGCAGTGCCTGGGTTCGTAAAGCTGTGGAGGATGTGCGAGTTTTAGGAGGTTTGAGAGGTTCACGGTTGGATCCTTTAGGAGTTGGATTTTGGTTTATCAGGGAATCATTGAAAAGATCAGATGGGCTTATGTTTTATTCATTCATGTTTAATAAAGGCAACATCTTAAAAAAGCAACTAACCGCCATTACAATACGTGAAGATGGCGGGTACGTCTCTCTCTGCCCTGAACTTGATATTGCCAGTCAGGCTGACACCATAGAAAAGGCACGTGAAAACCTTAGGGAAGCACTTGAACTGTTTTTTGAATCCGCCTCCCCAACTGATATTCAGATCCGGTTACACGAGGAGATATATATTATCCGGCTGGAGGTTGCTGTTGGGTAAAATACGCGTTCTTTCCTGGAACACACAGGATAAACGCATTACTGGTTATTGATTTTTCAAGAAAATGAATTTCTTATTTTTTACCAACAGTCTTATCCTGATGTACAGGAAATATTACAATATCTTATGTCTGGCACGGCGAAAAATATGAAGCGATTAATTACTACTCTGGAACTCTGGAAGGAGGGGAATATGTATACCTCATATTGTCCAGAGCTCGATATTGCCAGTTGCGGGCATACACCTGAGGAGGCCAGATTAAATCTTTCGGAGGTTATCAGTATTCAGCTCGAAGAAACACTGAAACTGGGTACATTGGATGATTTTCTGCATGATGCCGGGTACGATGCTGATAAGGAAGCATATCGGACCCGGCGACATATGATCAGTTTTGAGGAGATTCAGGTTCCTATTCCGGTATGACCTGCGTACCGGTTTATACATGATCCTTGGATTCCCCCTTTTATATATGAATCCCGATGGCAAGACTATCTCCCACTGACTGGCGAACCCAGATACGGATATTTGAGGCTTTTGGATGTATCTTTGTCAGGCAAAAAGGAGATCATTTGATATACCATCATCCTGATGCAAAGAGAGCTGTTGTAATTCCCCGGTATGAAGAGATACCGGTAACAATAATCATGAATATTATGAAAACGGTTGGGATGAGCAGGGATGAAAGGCTATCCGGGTGATAGTAGTGGTTTTATAACCGGTAAACAGCCGGAAAGTTCAGGGCATTCCATGACATAATGCCCCTCTTCGTTTTTTTCAGAGGATGGTACGTTTCATACTGATCCGCAGAGTAATAAGATACTCTATCGATGCCGTTTGTATTATATTTCCCTGCAATACATTTCTTTGGAATAAACAGTACGTTTCGGTGTAATGCCGACGATGCCCATTTGATGGCAGTTCAACCGTTTATTCGGGGGGGGTGAAGAGGGTGGCTGGGTGAGAAAACCTCTATCCCTCAACCGGGCAAAAAACATCCGGATGAGCCTGATATTTCCTGACATCGAGGACCGTTCCCTGATTTCGCATTTTTTCAGCCAGGTGGTAGAGGTTTTTCGAAACTTCCCTGTCAATCTAATCTTCGCCACAGATTTCACAGATCTCTGCAGGACCTCCCGCATGACCAAAGTAAAATCATCGCGGGTCAGAAGTACTGAAGTTACTCCAGGCTTTGTAATTCCCCGTTTACACATTGCACATTTCATAATCTTCTCCTTTTATTCCCTGACTCAAAGTGTTCTTCATCCGGCTCATATGTGGTGATTACTATAATCTCATCATTATCCCGGTTAAAAGCAGCGACAACATGTAATAACCGGTAATGAAGATATCCACAGATAAGGACGCTTGGGCGTGGATAGTCATCCGGATACGTTTCAATAACTATTCCGGTGCGGATTATTTCTTCTATCTCTTCCCCTGATATCTACCGGGAATACATCTGCCTGAATGCATGTCGTCAGATTTTTTTTGAGATCCGGTTTTTCATGGAAAATTGAAGAGACTCGTAAAAGTAGATTATAGATACCTATCATTCTACTATTTTACATGGATATTACGCGTACATTTCCTTTAAATGCTTGATATCTGTCCCTGTAACGAGCGGACCTTGCAATCGCTGGAGTGCAATACTACCGCCTACGAGCATATCTCCATGACCGATGAGATATTCTCCACCAGTATCATCAAGAATTATCCGACTATTGGTAGCAGATGTAACTTTCAAACAGATTTTTAATTGGAGATTAGCTTTGATTATCCCAGTGACTACTTTTGCATCCGGTCTTTGTGTTGCAAGTATCAAATGAAACCCTGCTGCTCGCCCTTTCTGTCCTATTCGCTGGATTGCTACTTCTAAGGCATCTTTTGTGTTCTTATTAATGATAAGGTCTGCATATTCATCAACAACAATAATCCGTCTTTTTAGGGGTTCTTTTGTCAGGCGATTATATGAAATAATATCGTGGGTTTTATTTTCTTCAAATAACCGGTATCTCTCTTCCATCTCCTGGACAATTTGATTAAGCCGGGTCATAACTAAATCTGCATCCATCAGAATTTTCCCATCAAGGCAGGGTAATGTTGTAAAATCGGTGAACGTTACACGTTTCGGATCGATGAGAGTGAAGGATATGCTGTTTTTTTGTGCAGAGAGAGCGAGGCCGATTATGATTGATCGAAGTAATTCACTTTTTCCACTTCCCGATGTCCCCCCAATTAAAATACTAGTCATAGTGGGTTCTGCTAAGTTGACACGGAATATTGAACCGTCAATTCCCATTCCCAATGGAAAAATGGCATTTGTATTAGATGGTGGATCCTTCATTGTGGATTGAGTTGGGTCTATAAGCATCCCCAAGGTCAAAGGTTCCCTCACTTTTCGGGGCACATCAACACTTACATATCCCCCCTGTGGTTGTATCAGTGGGGGTGTATGTAAACTGAGTGCCACCTGGAGATCAAAAACTTTATTTAATATTTTATTGACTGTCACTCCTTTGCTAAAATCAGGTTTTATTTTAAGGCGGATAAACCGAGGTCCAGAGATATACCCTTCGGATGTGACTGGTAATTTTAGGAGGTCAAGGGTTTTAATGAGGTCATTCATCTGCTTTTTTGCATCCGAATCCGCTTCAATATCAGTATGTCTCACTGGATCTGAATGGGGTGTTGTGGGAGAAGGTGAATGCGGTTCTTTTATTTTCTTATCTTGTGCGATACTTCCAAAATCCTGCTCGCAGTTCTCGGTAAACATACACTGGGAACAGAGGATTTTATTGCAGGCAGGGGGAAGAGGCCTATGTAAGTTCCATACCTTGCGGGCAGATTCAAAAAGAAAGGGAAGGTTGTCAATGGTATGTTTTACTTCATCTGAAGAGATTCTTACCAGAGGGTCATCTTCATCAAGATATAAGATTTCTATCCTGGGAATAATCCCAATTTCATGTTGCACAAGCCATGCATACAGGGACGTTTGAGCGATTTCTTCAGTAATCTCTGAAATTTTTCGACCTTTAAATTCCAGGATAACAGGTTCTTTCATTCCGGGATCATAAAGTAGAGCATCAGGTTTCCCTCGAATCTTAATTATTTCACCATCTGAGTATATATGTTGAGAACTCAGCAACACCTCTGCCCTATGAAATATTGAGTGGATAACATCCTGTATCTCGTTATTTTTAGTCAAATGGGGGGTAAGAAAACTGAGAAGGTATCTCCCCCATTTTTCAATACCGCAGGCAATCGATGTAAGCTGTTCTTCGGTCAGATCTGAACTATGCTCATCTAAAAATGGTATAAAATAATTAACACGTAAAAACCCGAGAAAATTTTCTCTCAAATCGGATTTAGTTCCTGATAAGGCATAAATTAATGCCTCTCTTTTCCCCCGTTCTCCTCTCCCTGCTGCATCTGTATGAAATTGTTGCGCAATCCGGTGAAATTTAGTTCCGGGAAAAGAATAATTGCCCTGGAGACCTATTTTCCAAACCTGCTTCTCTTTTTTATGGATGGAATATGCGAGAAGACGAGGACACCTTTGACAGATATGAAGTTCTGTTACATTAAGCTCAATCATACCTGACATGTTCCCTTTAGCATTATGGAAGACCCCTGTTTTATAAGATGTATCAAGAAGGATTCTTTCCTTTTTCCACAAAACTCGAGTAATTGTTCATGAGAGATATTATGGCCACTTGCATTGACTTTTTCTATCAATAATGTAGTAGAAAGGAGCTTCATCGGTGATTTTTGAAGATTGGTACAGATATCACGATATAATCCCTCGTAATCCGGCTGTGGTTGAGGGGGAGTAATAATTGGTGTTTTTAAAGCGAAGAGAGGTTTTCCAAAATAGGATTCTGTCCCAATAAAGGCATTCAGTTCATTTTGAGTAACATTGCGTAATATTCCCCCTCCACCCTCAACAGAAATATCACCTTCATTTATTTTAAAGATCAAAGCGGCAAGTGCATACCATCTTGCAATATCACTCTTTTCCAGATGTCGAATCTCTCCACCTTTATCTAAAAACCCCTTCATTTTACTATTCGTTACTTTCCATCCTGGTTTTTTGTAGATGCATCGGGGATCTGTTATATAGACACTTTTTCCTGATCTGTTATCTATATAATCAACGCCACGTTGGAAACAATTGCCAACTGAATTGTAGTGTTCACGGGTATTTATGATAAAAGCGTAGGGAATTTTGTTATTTTCTGAGTCGGTTATAATGGCATAGGGATTTATTCGATCTTTATTTTTCTTATGGACATGTTCAATATTTCCCTGGTTTTTCAGGAAATGAAACAATGCGAGTTCCAATTGATCTCTATCCGGAGGCCATGTATCAAAGTCAGCAACTACCAGATCGCACTCGTTTCGATACTGTTCAGTAAGAACTTCAAGCGGATTTATTTCCTGATTTGTATAGCCATTTGATGATTGAATGGATCGATTTGCAAGGATAATTATCTGACGAGGAGAGTAACCTGGTTTTATTTTCCCCTCTAATTGTGAGTGAAGCCAATGATATGGCTCTTCCCACTTATCCTGGAAAAAAAACTTTATACGAAGACGGATTATCTCATTTGCCTGATCACGAGTACACCCTGCAAGCGTGAAGGGATTCATCTCCAGTCTTTCGGACAAAGGGATGTCTACATTATTTTTTAATCTATTGTTCCAGGAATCAGGCCTTACAAAAATTAAAGGAAGAATTCCCTGTGTATCATTGATAATTATATGGAGCATTTGGCTGAATGCACTGTAAAGATCGGTGCTTTTGAGATTATCGAGTTGATCAAAGCAGATGAGAAGGGTTTGATGATACCTTCGCATAAGGATTCCAAGTGAAATGAGAATTTCCCGAGCTTCATTTTCCAGAAAAAATTCATCTTTCCCCTCCCGGTCAGCAACTCCTAATCTTTTACAGTCTTCCTCGTCAAGAGGTTCCCCTTTTAACCAGTCAATTATAATTCCCCGTTTACTATCATCGTCAAGTTGGAATAATACCTTTAAAAATGGCTTATTAATTTCACTATTTGTCGAGTGGAGATGTTCAATTGCTTTTTCCTGAAGTATGGACAATTCACTCTTTCCATTGTGTTTATTATGAAAAAATCGCCAGGGGTTTTTCTCCAGAATGTCAAAGGTTTCCGGGTTTTTATCTACTTCCACAGAGATAAAATCAATAACAATTTTCGTAATTAGTCGGTGGAGTTGAGTATATCCTGGTAACGATGTATTATCCCTTCCCAAATCAACCATTATTCCCTTTAAGAGATGACGCATGGGTGCATTCGGGTTTAAAATAGGTTTAATATTCACAAATGATGTGCTGGAATCTGAATTGATTGTTGAATTGAGGATTCTTTGAAGCAGATGCGTTTTTCCACTTCCAGCTTCTCCTAAAATCAGGACAGATAGGGGGACTTCCGGATTTCTGGATTTTTCCCTGGTTAATCTGCAAATCCCATCATAAGCCTCTTTATTAATGGATTCTACATCAGGATAACGGTTCTCCCATGGATTCGCTGCAGCATTCGTATAAAAGGGATTATTTTCAAGAAGTTCTTTACCCGGAGAACTCATGTTCTTCTCCAGGTTACTGTGATGTGAAGGAAATTGTTTTCATCAACGTACGAATCTCTCACCTCACTTTCATCCATTGTTGAGGTATCACCTGCATGAAGTTGAATTGTAGCATTGTCTCGAAGTTGTTCCAGGGTGGTATCAAATTTTTCTCTTGACCAGCCTAGTTTTCGGCGCATGTCGCTAATACGAACATATATCTTTCCTTTATTGAGTTCGTCAAATGCTTTCTTGAATACTATGAATGAGTCTGTTTCCTTTGGTAGAGTTGGGGGTATGCTTTTTTCGGGTTTCTTCACCTGTGCGAATAATTTTGTGGAATAATTTTCCGTTAAGGTAATTTTTACCTCATCAGATTCGAGTAAGGAATTTAAACCCTGAATAAATTCAGTTTTTACCATGGGAAGATATCGAGCAATTTGTCCTGGACTTTTCCCCGGGTGTTTTTGGATGTAATTATATATAATCCGGTCTTTTGGTATTTTATATGCAAGGAATTTACTTTTACTTCCCTTTACAATTATCAACTTGTCACCCATGCAGGGATCAATCGCCTTTATTATCTCCCCGATATGGCTTCTTTTATTTATGCCAAGAGCATCACGGGTTATTTTAGGTAAATTTTTCAGATTTGAAACCGTTGAAAAATCAGAGGAATTTTTTTGTAAAAAATCTATCAAAGCTTGCGATAGACTCGCTTGTGACATGATATGAACTATTATTTTTATGAATGAAGTATTTATTGAAACAATTATATGAATTTTAAAATATAAATTAATACAAATTGTTTAAATCGTATCCAATGTGTAAATACTGTTAAGCCGTTCTGTATGCCACACAAAGAGAGTATATTCGTCAAATCTCCCAGATACTCTTTCATAATCTGCTCGAAAGAGTGCCGGAATCTCATCTCTTTGGATGTATCGCAATATCCTTGGGGATGAGCACACAGAAGTCACAGTATATCATAATTACGAGATCAAACCGGCTCCTGATTAAAATATCCAGGTAATTCTCGCAGATATACTCAATTTCCAGGTTTTTCCGGGTTGCTTCCTCTTTGAAGATGGACGCTGACAGAACCTCATTTGGATTCCGTCTGAAACGAAACGCTCAGGACGCTGCTGCATACACGTTTCAGTGTTTGAGCAGAAAGGATTCTACCCAATGGATTTTGTCCTTGTTCACAATGATTTCTGATGAAAATCAAATCCACATCGAGGCAAAAATGACGGATAGAATTGATCAAATAGGGTTAATTCTTCAATTAGTAAGGTTTGATCCGGAGTTCATTGGGGGTATAATTAAAGATATCAAATGGGTTAAAAAGGAGTATAATTAGCGGACGCTTTAGATCGGTAAACGTGGCCACTTAGATCCTGTTATCTATCTGGAAAATATTGAGCGATCGGTTAGGGGTGCGGAATGGGTTCACCAGCGATATTCACTCCATGAGGAGGAATCATCATCTCAAACCGCACTCCAGAGCCATATACTCCGGTCTCATGAATTGTGATTGAGGTTATTGAGAGGATCTCTTTCACGAGAAACAACCCATAACCTGTATTTTTTCCAAAACCACGTGAAAATATTCTTTCTTTGTTTTCAGGTTCAACACCACCCCCATTATCCTCGTATATCAGAACATATCCATTCTCCACCTGATAGGAGGATATCATGATCCGGGTAACTGAGGTTCCATGCCTCAGGGAATTATCCATCAGGTTGAAAAAGACTTTTTCCAGAAGCATATCAGCAAATACAATCAGGTCTGTATTTATCTGTAACGAGACTGAATCAGGCGGATGCAGGGTATTCCATGCTTTTTCCACAACATCCGGGATATGAAGCCAGACAGGTTTAGAAATTCCAAGATCCTGGTATTCTGCGGTAAATTGGATGAGTTTCTTCACTGAATCAGAAGCATCAGTTATATGATTCAGTTGTCCATGACATATTGTATCATCTTTTATACAATCCGTCATTAAGTCTCCATATCCTGATATGATTGCCACCTGATTGAGGATATCATGCCTGGTGATCGAGTTCAGAAGGTTGAGTTTCTCCCCTGCTTTGCTCAATGCCTGTGATGTCCGGGTAATCTCAGTAATATCCCGCAAGATGATCATTCGGCTCTGCAAGCGTGAAGAAGAATCAAAAACCGGATACATATCGATTAACAGAGATATCTCATCATTTTTGATCCCATTCTCCATTCTGATATTGGTATACGAATTTCCAGTCAGTTTATCATGACATGATGTAAGGAATGAGCTGATAGAATTTATATCATCTCCCTTTACTGTATCTGGTTCTATTTCAAGCAGGATTGAAGCTCTCTTGTTTATCTGAATAATCCGGTTATGAGCATCCAGTACAATAATACCTTCCTCTAAATTTTCAAAAATAGAGTGATATGGGATATGGATCAGATCAAAGAACTGGAGTCTGAAGATGGCGATGAGAACTAAAAGATTTATAATTGCAAGAAAAATTGGTTGTGGATCGAAATTAGGTAATGGTTTTAAAATGAGGAAAAAAAAGACAAAACTTAAAATTCCCAGTACCATGCAGATAACAATTATGGCCATCTGGGGTTTGAAAATCCTGGGTGATGTAAGAAATATCTTGAAAAGGATGAGGAAACAGAATATCTGAGATACAATAATTGATATATTCAGAACCCGGTACATGATTCCGGGGATGAACGCAGGTATTGTCAGGTTTTGAATCTCAACATATGTAAAACTCTCATAATATAGATGGAAAATATTATTCGTGAAAAAACTGATAAAAATGATCGCGGGAATAATAAATATAATCAGATGACTTTCTCTGGTGCAATACTTCTCATACCCTCCAAACTCAAGCGAGAAACAGAATAAAAAACCTGGTATCCAGGGAATTACCAGGTACTCCAAACTTAAGAAAAAAAATTGAATATCAGGATCTGCAGATATCAACTCAAATCCATAGAAAAAGATCCACCAGGTAATCATACCCATAAGGATGCTAAAGGTCTTCGCACTTCGCACTGTTCTACGGTTCCAGGCATAATATGCAGTAAATCCTGTAATAAACGCACAGATGAAAAAAATATAAAAAAAGGGATAGTTCTGGAATATCATGGATTTACTCACTTGGTGGATGGTGACCGAATCAGCCAATCATTTAACATAACTAAATAATTTTTGGGACAGAAATATTTATCCCTGTTATACATTATAAAAAAAGAGTACTTAGTGATGCTTCAATCAAATCAAAGAAGATAATACTCTTTGAAATATCCTGCAGTCATATACGATACATTTTTTAAGAGATTGGAATAGATATACACTTATGCCCCGCAGAATTTTATGGTGTATATGTATATTTTTTTTATTTTTTGTTGTATATTCACCATCGTGCATATGTGATGTTGTTGAGAATAGTGGAATGTCCTGGTCCTGGACGAACTGGAATATGGATCCGATATTAGACGGCCCGCCCCAGGCTGATACCACATTTACTACCCCGGGTCCGGTCATCCTTACATCGCTTGAGACATACCACGGAAATGACGGGAAAGACATGGATCATGTGGGCTCAATTGGTCTTGTTGGAGAACATGGAACTGTATACGGGCCATGGGATGCCCAGGGATATCCGGGAATAACACTCAATAAAGATGCACATTGGGTAGCCAGGCCAAGTATCAGCCTCCCGGCAGGTACTTATTCTGTGAAGGATTCTGATCCTGATACATGGTCTCATAATGAAGCTTCCGGGTTATCAGGATTTGTCGGAGTAAATTGGGAAGATACAGGAATCAAAGAGTCTGGATCAGGTTCAGAAGCTGATACAGGATGGGTTATTGTAGAAGATCCCAATCCTTCAGAGCCATCGAACTGGGTGATTCAAGACAGGATTATTACCCAAAACAGTAATATTTTCAGGACTGATAATGAGTATGATTTCTGGCAGGGAACACATATTGTAAGTGTTTCTCCTGATGATGCTGATTATGTGCTTTCATTCACCATGAAGGCTGAAGATAATGATGGAATGGGGGGCATTGTCAGGTATCAGGATAAGGATAACTATTATCGGTTTATTACTCTCGCTGATCCGGTGAATAAGGGACCATTCACGAGGCTTGAGAAGTTTGAAGATGGAAAGAGGATAGTAATCGACGAGAATAAAAAAGCGTATGAACCGGGTAGGGAATACAAGGTTGTATTTAGTGCTATTGGAAATAAACTTGATGTATCCTTTGATGGAGAGTCTATGGTTCATGGTGTTGATGATACCTTCTCCTCTGGGAAAGTGGGATTCTTAACTTATGCACAGACCGGGTTTAAGGTATCCGATATAATGGTGAGTCAGAAGTAAAGGCAATCCGGATTGAACGGAATCGGGATGATATCTCCGATTTGATGAAACCTTCCCTGTATTAAGGTTTTTACCGGAACATATAGGGTAAAGGCGATGCTGATTGTTAATATATCTTCCTGACAAAAGTTCTTTTTAATATCATCACCTGATGCGAATTATTATTTCTTTTCCTTTCCAATATCCTTCCATGTCATCTGATGTATTGATCCCCATCGATGAGGATATTCAGGGAAGACTAGATGCTTTAAAAAATGGACATCAGGAAGGATATAATGAAGTTCATTCGTCTTCTTGACCTGAATAGCGCAAATTGATCACTACGCCGGTCTGACACTTCCAACAAAGAGAGATTCAAACCCCATCTCCTCCAGCATTTTCAATGTTGTTTTTTGAATGTTTACAAACCACGTTTCCTTGGAATCTCCAACCCAAAGATCAATTTTTTGAACTCGTGAAAGTTTCTTTAACAGAAGTTCAGGACTTATTACAGTATTTTTGAGGT
>Ga0265594_1003245_pt1 | contig 10963 bp, 8 predicted proteins | sample saktaG_11_FD_190147 | JGI IMG/M metagenome (GOLD analysis project Ga0265594, IMG submission 190147) | Saline water microbial communities from Sakinaw Lake, British Columbia, Canada - sak_2011_5_24_80m | ecosystem: Environmental > Aquatic > Non-marine Saline and Alkaline > Saline ... | reverse complement strand
GGGTTCGCGCCAGCTCGACGATGATCTGGTCCCCCTCGCCTCGCGCCACCACGTCCACTTCGGGCATCGTCTCCAGCGTCTCCTCGGCAGTGAAGGTCACGTGCGGGCCGCCCAGGGCGATGACGGCTTCGGGGACTGCCTGGCGAGCCACGCGGACGGCGCGGGCCACGTCGGGCACCCAGGGCGTATAGACCGTGATGCCAATGAGATCGGGGTCGGTGCGGGCGATGGCCGGCCCCAGTCCGTCCCAACCGATCCCCAGGGCATTGGCGTCCAGGATCTCGACCGGGATGTCGGCAGCTTCCAGACAGCCGGCCAGTTGGGCCAATCCCAGCGGCAGCGCCACCACATCCCCCATCATCAACCAGGGGGTCTTGGGCGGTTCAAGCAGGAGAACACGCATACGGCAACACCTTACTCGTTTCTCACCTTGTCACTGGCTCTGGATAAAACGGGATATGAAAATGCTCACGCCGATGGCGATCAGGACCAGTGCCCCGATCACATCCCAGCTCGCACTCAACTCCCCCAGTCCGATGCCCAGCAGGATGAACCCTAAGATGATGCTGCCTGTCACCGGCCGTCGGTAGGCTGGCACGACGAGGCGAATGACCACGAACAGGAGCGCGAGAATCCCGGCCCCGAGAAAGCCGATAGCCCAGGCCTTCCCGCTGAGTCTCAGGTTGTCCAGCATCCCCATGTTGTCCGCGATCAGCACCAGCCCGGCCCAGATGAGGACCAGGGCCCACCAGGCGGCGTTGAGCGGATCACGGCGCCACTTCTCATCCCAGCTATCCCCTTCGTTTTTTTCGTCCTTTTCTTCTTTCTCGTTGCGTGGCTGTTCAGACATGACTTCCTCCTTCTTGAGACTCGTTCATTGATGTACCGCATTTTATCACAGAATTCAGCATAGTACTAACCACGCGCACCCCCTTTCTCAGCCTGTCTGTTTATACACTTATACACCTCCTTTAGGATTTTGTCAAGCTCAGCCACCACAGTTCAGCCAACCAGACACTGTTGATATTACACAAATTCTGAGGGAGGCACGTCCAGGCCGATGGTTTCACGACCTTCTTCCCAACGCAGCTTGATCTCAATGGTGTTCTCCTTCAGGGTGCGGCGGCTCAGGGTGAGGCGTACGGGGATGCCTATGAGATCAGCGTCGTTGAACTTGACTCCTGCGCTCCCATCGCGGTCATCGTAGAGGACTTCGTAGCCCAAGGCTGCCAGGTTGTCGTAGAACTCATCTGCCTTGGTCATTACCTCCTCACCAGTTCCCAAGACGACCAGGTGGATCTGGTAGGGGGCGACAGCGGAGGGCCAGATGATGCCCTTTTCGTCGTGATGCTGTTCGACCACGGCAGCCATCAGCCGCGACAGGTCCAGGCTGTAGGAGCCCATGACGATGGGCCTGGGTCTGCCATCTCGATCGAGGTAGGTGGCCCCGACCCTCTCGCCACGCTTCAGGTGGCCGACCTCAATGCCTGGTGTTTCTGTCAGTTGGCTGCGGCAACGAGGGCAAGCATAGCCGGCTTGTACCTGGGCAATGTCTGTCAAGATATCGGCCCGGAAGTCGCGGGGATAGTTGACGTTCATCAGGTGGTAGCCGCCCTCGTTGGCTCCGGCTACGAAGTTGGAGCCCAGCAGCACCGAATCATCGGCCACCACTTTCACCCCGCTCAATCCTACGGGGGAGGCATAGCCAGGCACGGCCCCCACATTCAAGATCTCTCTTTCTGTAGCGATGTATAAGTCGGCGATCCCCAGAGTGTCTTTTAACTTGGTCTCACTGATTTCCAGATCGCCACGGATGACCGCGAAGATCACTTCCCCTTCCTCGGTAGCATAGAGCATGGCTTTCAGCGTTTTTGCGGTGGGCACTCCGACGTAGTCAGCCAGGGCCGCGATGGTCTTGCAGGCTGGCGTCGCTACTTTCTCAACTGCCCTCTCCACCTCCTGTGGCGCTGCCGGCCTGGCGAACTCTGCTTCCTCGGTGTGGGCGGCATAGTCACACTCGGAGCACAAGACAAAAGAGCGCTGGCCTGCCTCGCAGGGGACTATGAACTCGTTGCCACCCTCGGTTTCCACGGCCACGGTCTCCAGACGGCAGGCCTGGAAGATGTCTACGTAAGCCTGGTGGAGACGTGGGTAGAAGTCGTTCAGGCTATTTGAGTCGGGGTGAAAGCTGAGGGCTTCTTGCGCTGTGAACTCGTGGGCCTCCATTAAGCCCATCCCAACGCGGTACTCGTCGCGGGATTTCGGCCTGATTTGGTAGATCAGGGCGGGCAGTTGGCGATAGGATTCGATCTCACTGCGACACAGGTCAGCCACGACCTCGTCGGCGGCCAGGGCGAGGGGCATGAGCAACTCCTGTCCACCGAGGGCTTTCATTTCCTGGCATACAGCCTGCTCGATCTTGTGCAGAACTCGTCGTCCCAATGGCAGATAGGTGTATATGCCTGCTGCTGAAGGGCGGATCATGCCAGCCCTGAGAAGCAATTGATGGCTTGCGGTTCGGGCCTCGGAGGGCGCCTGGCGCAAGGTGTGGCCAAAAAGCCTCGACATACGCATGTTCATATCTCCTGGTTTCTCTAAGAGCGCAGAGAAACGTCATGTTCTGTTCGCTCAAGGTCTCCTGACCGAAGCGGTGGGGCTGCGGTCGGGAGACCTTGCCCAACCTCAAAGTTGGTCTCAAAGGCAGCCCATCTGGCGCAGGTATTCCACGCCGGCTACGATTTCTTCCTCGCTGTAGGGCCAATCGAACTCACAGGTGCGGATGGCCTGGACAGGCAGGTGGGAGGCGACCATGGGCCAGTTCATCTCGCCCCTGCCGGCGATGAGATGATCCTGCAGCCCCGCGATGTCGTGGAGGTGCACGCCTGCCATCCTCGAGCCGAATGTCTGCAACCATTCTTCGTGGCGAGTGAATCCCAGCTTCTCCAGATTCTGAGCGTGGCCGGTGTCGTGCCAGTAGAAGACCGTCGCCGGGTCCGACGAGGTCAAGAGGGTTCTCATTTCCCCCAGGTTGGGGATCTCGTAGTAGTAATAGCGGTTCTCCAGGCCAAGCCCGATGCCAGTGGCCTGGGCGTATTGACTGATCTCCTTCAGGCTCATGGCCGCCGCAGCCAGGCTCCGTGCTTGCACCCTGGCCCTGGCTTCCACCAGCCGTCGCATGGCGTCTTCGTACTCCTGAGTATCCTGCTGGCCATCGTTGTACAGGTCACGCAAGCGCCTCTCCAGCGCGGGATCTACAGCCGCTTTCCCGACATGCAAGACCACGACGGGGGCCTTGAACTCCTGCGCCAGAGTGACGGTGTCAATTGCCTGAGCTACAGCCTGCTTGCGTTTTCCCTCATCCAGGGAAGCCAGGTAATCCCACGGGCCTGGGCCAACCGGGCAGGGGGCGTGGATGCTAGAGATCTTCTGCTGGCCTGGCTGCACCCCATCGAACATTTCAGGCCTGACGACGTGTCCCAGCTCAAATTGCTTGAAGCCCATGGCGTTACCGGCGGCGAAAAAATCGTTGAGATTATCGAAGCGATGTTGAATCCACATGGTGGACAGGGATGGTTCCATAAAATAGCCTCCAGTCAAGTCTATTATACTATCTTTCGCTTCATTGTGCCAATGACGCAACACGCTTCGCGTCTCCGGCTGATTGGACAATTGGGCCAGGCTCGTGTAGAATATATGGCAGTTTGATAGGAGGTTGAGATGAAACAGAGAACACCGGAGGAGAGCTACGGACCAGCCCTGGACAAGGCCGTCGGCGATTTGCAATCCTTCGATCCCTGGCTGGTGGCCTTGCGCAGCGATACCAGGCACACCAGCTTGAACGATGCCAGCAGCCAGATAGAGGTGAGGTTCTGGGGAAAAGATTACATCGTCCGCTATCCTGAGGTTTCGGTGGAGGAAATGGAGGCGGGCCAGGAGCCGCCCATCGCTATCAAGATCCTCATCTTGCACTATCTCATCAACGCCGACGGCGTACATCTGGCTGATTCCTGGGTCGCCTTTCGCGAGTTGCCTGGCGGGCGGGTTTACGATGCGGCCTTTCGGCGGCGGGCCAACCTGCGCCTGGCTCAGACCTTCGGCAGGGACCTGGGCGGCTTCGTGGCCGCCGCTGAGGCTCTGGGCGGGACGCGCTTAACTTATGGCGATGCGTCCTTTCTTTTCCCTATGTTCCCGCGCCTCCGGCTGGCCGCCGTTCTCTACCTGGCAGACGAGGAGTTCCCTGCCTCGGCTAACGTGCTCTTTGACGCAGCGGCGAGCCACTACTTGCCCACGGAGGACCTGGCCGTGCTGGGGGGAATGCTGGCCGGGCGACTGGTCAAAGCTGGGGGAGGTCGATGAGGCCAGAGGAGCCACTGGTCGTCAGAACCTCGTCCCAAACTCGTGACGGCGCCCGAGGTGCATTTCACTCTTGGAGCAAGTGTCATTGCGAGCGGAGCGAAGCAATCTCCCCGCCTGCATTTGGAGATTGCTTCGTCGCAAAAAGATGCTCCTCGCAATGACACACCGCCTGCTTCCTCAGAACCCGCCCCAGAACTGAAATGCACGTCGCCCGTTGTGACTTGCGCGATTTGCCCAAACATGGTATAATACAGACGCATAAGGGTTTTATTGGAAAAGTGGGCGCCCCCCACTTTTCTTGTTATCAGAAAGGTTAGTGAACCAAGTTTCAGTTCTGGCGCGAAACAGGAGGAAGCAAGACTTGAAAAAGAGCGAGTTCGCAGTAGCTTTTGACCAAATCTGCACCGAAAAACACCTGGACAGAGAGGTGGTTCTGGAAACCATTGAGGTCGCCATATTGACGGCCTACAAGAAAGACCACGGCTCAAGCCAGGATGTCACGGTCAAGCTGGATCCCGAGGCCGGACAGGCCAAGATCTACGTTGCCAAAGAAGTGGTGGAGGAAGTCCGGGATGAGCGCGTTGAGATTTCCTTGGCCGAGGCGCAGACGATAAACGAGGAGGCCGAGTTGGGTGAGCTGGTGATGCTCGAGAGCACGCCCGAGCACTTCGGACGCATCGCTGCCCAGACGGCTAAACAGGTCATCTTGCAGCGCATCCGCGAGGCCGAGCGCGACATCCTTTTTAACAGCTATGTCGAGCGCGAGGGAGAGCTCATCAACGGGACTGTTCAGAACATTGTGCCTCAAGGCGTGACCCTGAACCTGGGTCGGACTGAGGCTCTCCTTCCCAAGAGTCAACAGATTCCCCGCGAGTACTACCGGCTCAACCAGCGGGTGCGGGCCTACGTCCTGGAGGTGCGCAAGACAAACCGCGGCCCCCAAATCATCGTCTCTCGCACTCATCGCAATATGCTTCGCCGCCTGCTCGAGCTGGAAGTGCCTGAGATCTTCAATGGCACAGTGGAGATCAAGGCCATCGCCCGCGAGGCAGGTTCGCGGTCAAAGGTAGCTGTAGGCGCTGCTCAACCAGGGATAGATCCAGTAGGGGCCTGTGTGGGCATGCGCGGGGTCAGGATTCAAAGCGTGGTCAAAGAACTGAGTGGGGAGAAGATCGACGTGGTTGAATGGAACCCCGACACAAGCGTTTTCATCGCCAACGCCCTGAGTCCAGCCAAAGTTATGAACACTTACCTGAACGATGACTCCAAGGGAAGCAGGACGGCCACCGTCATCGTGCCCGACGACCAACTCTCCCTGGCCATCGGCAAAGGAGGGCAAAATGCCCGCCTGGCAGCCAAGCTGACCGGTTGGCGCATTGACATCAAGAGCGCGATGGAGGCCGCCGAGGAAGCACTACGAAAAGCCAGAGAAGAAAAGATCGCCCAGGTAGCCGCGGTAGCCGAGAAGAAAGACATCCTGACCCTGGCCGAGGCTATCCTGCTGAAAAGGGAGGAGGCGCGCCCCACGGCCCAAGAGATGCGGGTGCTTAGAGAGGCGATTGATGTAGTAGAGACGGCTACTGCCCAAGAGAGAGTCGAAGAAGGTACCCCGATCAAGGTGCTGGACCTCGGTACCCGGACCTACAACTGCCTCGCTCAAGCGGGAATTGCCACGGTGGAGGAGATACTGGAGAAATTAGCCAAAGGCGATGAAGAGATGCTGGCTATCAAGAACTTCGGCTCGAAGTCGTTGGCTGAAGTAAAAGAGAAGCTACAGGCTAAGGGCTTCGTTCCCGTCGAGGAGGAAGCCCCCGTCGAGGTGCTGGATCTTAGCACCCGGACCTACAACTGCCTCGCTCAAGCGGGAATTGCCTCGGTGGCGGAGATACTGGAGAAATTAGCCGAAGGCGACGAAGAGATACTGGCCATAAAGAACTTCGGCCCCAATTCGCTGGCTGAACTAAAAGAGAGGTTGCAGGCCAAAGGCTTCGTCCCCGTTGCGGAGGTAGAGGAAGCAGAAGAGATCGAAGAGATCGAAGAGGTCGAAGAGATCGAGGCAGTCATTGAAGAGCCGCTGGAAGCGGCCGAGGAAGAAGCGGCGGAAGTGGCTGCTCCGGAGGTAGAAGAGAGGGCCGAAGAAGTGGAGGAAGCTGCGCCTGGCGAGGAAGAGGTCCTGGTCGAGGAGGTGGAGCTCGCTGAGGAGCTGTTCGAAGAAGAAGGGGAGACACTTGAGTACGAGGAGGAAGACGAATTAGAGGAGCGCCGAAAGAGAGAAAAGAAACGGGAGTTGGTCTACGACGAGGACCTGGGAAAGATGGTGGCCAAGCGACACCGCAAGCCCGGCCGTCGCCGTGAGGAGTGGGAGGACTATTATTAGTAACGAGGCAATGAGTTGACGAGTCAACGAGCAAGGCATTGACGAGTCACTCGTCACCTCATTGCCCGGTCAACCCGTTACTAAAGCATTGACAATGCCTGGCAAACACGTACCGCAACGAACCTGCATCGGTTGTAGACAGAAACGACCCAAACGGGATATGGTGCGCATTGTCCGAACGCCCGACCACGGAGTGGAGATTGACGAAACAGGGAAGAAGTCCGGTCGGGGCGCTTACCTGTGCCGACGCCAGGAATGTTGGGAGATGGCGCTGACCAAAGATTGCCTGGAGCACGCCCTCAAAACCAGCTTAACCGATGAAGAACGAGCGACACTCGTAGAACGCGCTCACGGGCTACCGGAGACCGAGGAATGAGAGGCTCAAGGTGGAAGATAGAATATCTGGGAAACTGCCGGGAGGTAAGGCAATGAGGGATTGAGCTGAGAGACGATAACGAGAGGAGATGTATATGACTGAAAAACAGAACAGGAAGGCCATCGCCATACCGGATTTTTTGACCGTCAGGGAACTGGCTGATCTGATGGAGGTCAGCCCCATCCAGGTCATCAAGGAGTTGATGAACAACGGCATCCTGGCCAACATCAACCAGCAGATTGACCAGGACACGGCCGCCATTGTAGCGGAGGAGATGGGATTTGATGCCAGCCCAGAGGCTCCTCCTGTGGTCGAAGGAGAGAAAGAAATCCCCACGATCTCCCTACCCCTCAAGGAGCGCATGTACGATGACGAGGCTCCTGAGGATCTGGAGCCCCGGCCACCGGTGGTCACTATATTGGGGCACGTGGACCATGGCAAGACTACCCTACTGGATGTGATCCGTCGCACTAACGTGGTGGCGGACGAGCCGGGGGGAATCACTCAGCACGTTGGCGCCTATCAAGTTGAGCACAACGGCAAGAAGATCACTTTCCTGGACACCCCAGGTCACGAGGCATTCACTGCCATGCGCGCCCGGGGCGCCCAGGGGGCAGACATTGCCATTCTGGTGGTGGCCGCCGACGACGGCGTGATGCCCCAAACCCGGGAGGCCATTAACCATGCCAGGGCTGCAAGGGTGCCCATCATCGTCGCCCTGAACAAGACAGACAGAGCCAATGCGAGTCCAGATAGGGTCAAGCAGCAGTTGGCCGATGTGGGGCTGCAAATCGAGGAGTGGGGCGGTGAAACCATCTGCGTGCCAGTCTCTGCCAAGCAGAAGATCGGCATGGATGACCTGCTGGATAACATCTCGGCGGTAGCAGAGCTGGCCGAGCTCAAGGCCAACCCCAACCGCCCGGCCATGGGCACGGTCATCGAGGGCGAGTTGGACAAGAACCGAGGCCCGACCGCCACCCTCCTGGTACAGAACGGCACTCTACAATTGGGAGACGCCTTGTTGATCGAGGATCTCTCCGGCCGCGTGAGAGCCATGTTCAACGAACGGGGAGAGCCGGTCAAGAAAGCTACGCCTTCAACGCCGGTGGTCGTCCTGGGTCTCTCTGGTGTCCCGCAGCCGGGCGATACCTTCAAAGTGGTGAAAAACGAAAAGACAGCCCGCGCCCTGGCTGCCGGTCGTGCTGATGAGAAAGAGCGAGCGGCCATCCAGCCAGCCAGGGTGTTCAGCCTGGAAGAGATTTTGGATCAATTCAAAGCTGGGCAGATAAAAGAACTTAATCTGATCCTCAAGGCCGATGTGCGGGGCACTATCGAACCTATCGTTGATTCCCTCGAAAAGCTGGGGACCGAGGATCTGAAGGTGAGCATCCTCCACAGCGGAGCAGGCAACATCGGTGAATCCGACGTCATGCTGGCTATAGCGTCCCAGGCCATAATCGTTGGTTTCGGTGTCCAGATAGATCCGGCTGCAAGCCGCTCAGCCGAGGCCGAGGGTATTGACGTCCGCCTCTACGATATCATCTATAAGCTGATTGACGACGTGGACAAGGCCCTGAAAGGTCTCCTGGAGCCCGTCTACAAGGACGTGGTCAGCGGCCACGCCGAGGTGCGAGCCGTGTTCACCATCCCCCGTATGGGTAAAATCGCCGGCGTCCACGTAGCCGATGGTCAGGTCACTCGCAATTCCCTGGCCCGAGTAACACGGAACGGCCAACCGATCTACGAGGGGCGAGTGTCATCTCTGAAGCGCTTCACCGAGGATGTCAGGGAGGTCAAGGAGGGGTTCGAGTGCGGCGTGGGACTGGAGGGCTTTCGCGACTTCGAAGAAGGCGACATCATAGAGTTTTACAAGAAGGAACGGGAGTTAGCATAAACCAAGAAACCAGGTTTTTCGCTCAAAAGTGCTTCTCGGGATATCGAGAATGTCAGCGATTGCGCACATTTTGGATGCGAAGCGTTCAAAAACCTGGTTTCTGACTGCTTTCCCGGATCTTTCCAAGGTCTAAACAATGACTACTCGTCGTCAGAAGCAAATCGGCAATCTCGTTCGAAAAGAACTCAGCGACTTGTTGGAGAAGAAAGTCAGTGATCCGCGCCTCGACTTCGTGACCATCACCACAGTCGAAGTCAGCTCCGACCTGCGCCAGGCGCACATTTATGTCAGCAACCTGGGAGATCAACAGGAGGCGATGAAGGGATTCGATCGTGCAACGAGCTTCCTCCGCCGGGAGCTTGGCTCTCGCCTGACTTTGCGCCATGTACCTGAGCTGATCTTTCACCAGGATGCCTCGCTGGTGCGGGGTGAGCGCATAGATCAGCTTTTGGAGGAAATCCAGCAGAACAGAAATCATCGAGGGGGAAACGAGTGAAGGAGGCCATCGAACGATCCATCCGCAACGCCCAGAGGGTGATGGTCATCACCCACGTGTCCCCGGACGGGGACGCCATCGGTTCCATTCTGGGCCTGGGCTGGGCCCTGCGCTGGATGGGAAAGGAATACACCCTGGCCTGCGCCGATCCCGTGCCCAGGAGGTTCGTCTATCTACCCGGCAGTGAGGCGATAGTGACTGGTCCAGAGGGCAAGTATGACCTGGTCATCAGCCTCGACTGCGGCGACCTGGAACGGCTGGGGGCAGCTTACGACGAGTCCCTGGCTGGTCTTCCCTTGATCAACATTGACCACCACGTGACCAACACGCACTTTGGCACTATCAATTGGGTTGATACGGAAGCGGCATCCGCGGCCGAGATAGTGCTGAACCTGGTAGAGAGCCTGCGCGTCCCCCTTGCCCCCGACATGGCCCTCTGCCTCCTCAACGGGATCGTCACCGACACGCTCGGCTTCCGCATCCCCAATACGCCCCTCCGGACTATGCGGGCGGTGCTCAAACTGATGGAAGCTGGAGCGCAGCTTCCGGAGGTCACCGATCATGTCTTCAACCGGCGTCCCTTCTCGGATATATGCCTATGGGCCAAAGCCCTGAATGGCATCCAGTTGGATGGGAGGATCTTATGGGGCCAGATCACCCATACCATGCGCCAGGAGTGCGCCTTCTCCGAGGATAGCGCTGCCGGCTTGGTCAACTTCTTGGGCACCGCTGACGAGGCCGACGTGGCCATCGTGTTCATCGAGAAAGACGACGGGTGGATCCGAGTGGAAATGCGATCTGTGCCCGGTGTTGATGTCTCTGCTGTCGCCTCGAACCTGGGCGGCGGTGGCCATCCCCAGGCCGCCGGCTGCACGCTGGATGGCAACCTGAACGAGGCGCAAGAGAAAGTGCTGACGACAGTCAAGGAAGCCATAAAAGGTCAGGTGCGCAGATTGTGATCTACTGAATCTTCGGCCGAGGGAGGAGCGGGCTTGACAAGGCAGCGGATTTCTGGCATCCTCAACATTGATAAGCCCGCAGGGATGACCTCCCATGACGTCGTGGATCGGGTGCGACAGTTGAGCGGCCAGCGACGGGCAGGCCACGCTGGCACCCTCGATCCCTCGGCTACAGGGGTACTGGTCGTTTGCCTGGGGCAAGCCACTCGGGTGGCCGAGTATCTCATGGCCTCGGATAAGGTCTATCAGGCCCAGATTTGCCTGGGGATGAGCACCGACACCCACGATGCCGAGGGCCAGGTGACCGCCATAGCAGAGGTGGATGTCGGCGAGGAAGAAGTACGAAAAGCCCTGGCTTGTTTCGTCGGCTCCATCCAGCAGGTACCGCCCATGTATTCGGCTTTGAAGCGTGAGGGGGTACCCCTGTACAAGCTGGCTCGCCGGGGCATCATCGTAGAGCGAGAGCCCCGCTCGATCGTGATTCACAGCATCGTGTTGCTCGACT
>Ga0265594_1003243_pt1 | contig 10967 bp, 9 predicted proteins | sample saktaG_11_FD_190147 | JGI IMG/M metagenome (GOLD analysis project Ga0265594, IMG submission 190147) | Saline water microbial communities from Sakinaw Lake, British Columbia, Canada - sak_2011_5_24_80m | ecosystem: Environmental > Aquatic > Non-marine Saline and Alkaline > Saline ... | reverse complement strand
TTCACCAATAACCAGTCTTTTATATATCATAAAGTTTTCGGTCAAGTTTAACTATTATTCAAGAATATATCGTCATCTATTTTTACGCTTGATTCGAGTATCTTGGAAAGGAGGCTGAATAGTTACGATAATTTTATTATAAAAATTTCGTTTTTACAGCAGCTTGATGTTGCTCCCCACCACCGAGCCCAGGCTGCCCGCGCTCCCTACGACGGCCATGACTTCTTTTGCCACCTGATGGGCAAGGAAGATCTTGTGGCCCTTGTGATCCGAGGGTAGGTCGTTGTAGCTCAGGACCCTCATGCTCAAAGATACCTTGGCCTGGAGGGGGTTGAGCTTGGTGTCGTGGACCTCTTCGGTGATGCTGAAGCTCTTTATCTGGACCGGAAGGACTCTGGACGGCCCCCAGACGAAGAGGGTGAGGGGAGCCTCGGGGGGCACGATCTCGATGGTGCCCTGCTTGAGGAGGGCCTCGTTTGCTATCACCTGCTTGCTCTTGGGGTAGATGAGCATCTCCAGGGCCGAGAGCTGAGGGTAGATCCCCATCAGCGAGGCCGAGACGCCCCCTCTCTCCAGCTGGTCGGAGGCGTCGATCTCGATCTCGACGTCGATCGTCTCCACCGGAGCGCCCTTTATCCGCAGGGGCTCGGCCCTGTTCTCGCCTCCAGTCGTCTGGGGCTCCAGTCGACGGGTCAGGGTGTGGGGGTTGTACTGGAAGACGGTGACGCTGGCGAGGGGGTTGTTGGGGTCGATGGCAACTATGGCGCCTTTCAGGAGGCGCGGGGCTATGCTCATGGCTGGTGGGCTCCTTTGTCGTAGTTGATTGATTTTTTAGTGATCATGTCAGGTCTCCTACGTAGGATTTGATGGCCGGATTGTGCGAAAATCAGAGAAAACTAGAAACTAAAACTTTTTTGGCTCCACACTGTTTTGTGTGGGTAAATTAAGGGATCGCAGATCCATTAGTCCAGTAGTCACGACTTCATGATGGGCTGAAATCAGAACCCTCATGAGATATATCGCTGCCTACCGCTCTATTGGCAAAACTCATGGAAGGCATTTGCATGATTGAGTCCGCATATCGCTATCCAGAAGTTACCCACATGAAATAGCGAAGAGCCACTTTTTTTAGCGGGACTTATTCGGGGACTGCCAGTGAACGTGCGATAATAAGCATACTCTACAGATCGGAACGCATTATTGCTCCGTTACGAGTACGTTGCGGCCCCGTTGGTATACGTGATCGTGCCTGTACTTCCATACGCTAGTCTATGATTCTGGGAATAACCGCCTTGGTCTCCTGTCACCACCACCGTGATCGTCCTATTCAAGCTCGCTGTTTTTAACTTTTGGTGACAATCATAACCGATATCAGTGCACGGCCACGCATTCATCTGTATGTACAAATCACCTTCCGGGAATTGCCTTAAAATTTGCGGCTCCGCGTGCTCTTTTCCAGTCCCTTTATATGGTCCCGCCAATTTCTTTCGACCCGGCTTGTTAGCATACGCCTCCAGCCCCCCGTTCGCTTGGATCACGCGATCGCTCACCGATGCCGATGGGTGTTCCCTGGCGGGGTGTTGCGGTAACTGCTGATTTGGTAATGGCGATTGCATCACTGCCCCCACATTCTGCTGCACCGCATGGGTCAACTCATGGGCAATCAACTCCTGCCCTGAAGTAAAAGCTCTCTCCCCCATCAAATCTGCTTCATGCTCCAGCCCTTCGTCATCATTGACCGGAACCCCGTCCTTCAAATGCATCGTCGGCCGTACCCGCCCCTGCATCTGCTGCACCGCATGCCAGCCTTCATGCGGCAAGTGCCGTTCCTGCCCCGGAGCCACATGGATCTCCTGCCCCTGAGTATAGGCAAGCGCATTGAGCTGCGCGGGTTTGGGCGAGCTGTAATGCACCCGCACCCCAGAGAGGTCCATGCCTGAGAGGTTTTCAATGCCCGATTTCAGCTGATCCGGCATGCCTGTCCTGTTCGGCGGAGCCTCCTCCTTTGTCTGGGTATCGGAGAGCCCCGATGTAGATTTCCCTTGCATCGGCTCCGCCTCCCGCTCGCGCCGATCGCCGACGGAGCCGAGGACGAGCTTCGGCTGGACGACCGGCCTCGGGAAGATGTCGATATCGCCTATGCTGTGGCCGAAACGCACTGCGCTATCCGAAGATTCCGTGGAGGGCGCCTCGTGCTTCGGCTCCTGGGCGGCGAAAGGGCGAGGTGCGAACTGACTCTTCTGCGGCTCAAAAGACGTTTCAGGTTCACGTGCAGTTTTTCTCACTCTCTTCATCATTTACTTCAAACCCCCGTACAAAGACCGCGCCACCTGGGCGCCAATTTCCTCAGAGCTGGATCCGGGCTTCGCCTCGAAGCTCCCGCCATCGATCTGGGCCACATCTCCTCTGCCTTCAAGCGAGGAAGGAACGCCCCTCTCAGCGAAGAGCCGTTCAAGCTCCGTGTGCACCGCCCGAGCGATCCGATCCCTATCTGCTGCGGGAAAGCCGTCCAGCACCAACTCTTCGATCTCCAGCTCAAGGTTCATATCCAGCCTCCAATCTCGCCCTCGGTCGGGGCCCGCTCCATCTTGGCGTACTCGACACGGGCGGCCCGCAGGAGGTGTGCCATTCCAACAGACTCTCCGGAATCGGCCGCCAGAAATGCGGCGTAAAGCGCGATGTTTCTGATGTTGCCCCCGGCAACGTTCAGCCGGGCAAGCTTCTCGAAAATAAGGCCGTCAGTGGGCGTCTTTTCTGGAAAGATCCGCCTCCAGATCTCGGCACGGTTGGACACGTCCGGGAAGGGAAACTGCACTATGAACCGGATCCTCCGCAAAAAGGCACGGTCGAGGGCGCTTTTCATGTTCGTCGTGAGGATGGCAAGACCCCGGTACTCCTCCATCCTCTGGAGAAGATAGCTGATCTCGATGTTGGCGTACCGGTCGTGGCTGTCCTTCACATCGCTCCGTTTGCCGAATAGGGCGTCGGCCTCGTCGAAGAGGAGGATGGCACCGCCGTTCTCGGCAGCGTCAAAGACCCGACGCAGGTTCTTCTCGGTCTCGCCGATGTACTTGCTCACCACCTGGGAAAGGTCGATCCGGTAGAGATCGAGACTTAGGTCGTTTGCCAGAACCTCCGCAGCCATCGTCTTTCCTGTCCCGCTATCGCCCGCGAAAAGAGCGCTGATCCCAAGGCCGCGCGACCCCTTGGAGGCAAACCCCCAGGCATCGTACACCCTGGCCCGCCCTCGGAGGTGAACGCCGATCTCCTTCAATATCAAAAGCTGCGGTTCCGGCAGAACAAGGTCGTCCCAGGTGGCTGCAGGATCGATCCGCTGCGCCAAATCTTCCAGCCGCGGTCGCGCCTGGTTGCGGCAGGCATCCCAGAGAACCGGCGCCAACTCGCCCAACTCAACATCCCCCTTCGACCATCCTGCAAGCGCCTCGGTGCTGGCGGCCTGAATCTCTCTTGGTCCTAAATTGAACTGGGCCACCAACCCTTCCAGCTGGCCGTCCAATCCTTGAGCCAAAGGACCCAGCGCCTTCTGCCAGAGAACCTGCTGCTCTGATGGGTTTGGCCTTTCCACGTCCAGACGGATGGCGGGGCGCCTTTTGAAGATGAGCGGCTGGCGAGAGGTCACCAAGACCATGCACTGTGCGCTCTCCACGAAGGAGATTACCGCGTGCATTCGATCCCTTCCATCCCCACCATCCTTTCTGTCCAGATCCTCGCAGTCCACAAACAGGGCTGTGCCGCTCAGAAAGCCCTCCCGCTCCCAGAGCCGGGCCAGAGCTTCACGTTCCGCGACGTTCGCCGGGATGTCCGCGGCATGGATCGCGTGCAGCTGAAGGCCGAGATCTGCACAGGCAGAGGCGGCGATGGCGCTTTTTCCCACCTCCTCGCCGCCACAGAGCTGGATTATGGGATTGGCCAAAACGTCATTCTTCGACAGGATCTCCACGATCCGGCTGGCCAGAGCGCGGTGTGAGGAAGGAAGTTCCTCCGGAACGAGCACGGGATCTGCCATCCCCTGGAGCCGCTCGTCCAGGTATGAAAACCCTGTAAGATAGTGGAGCGCCCGCTCGTCGATCCGCAGGGGGCTGGTGGTCAAGGCATCACCTGTCCCCACCTCGACCAGCCGCCATCGGCGCAGAGGCGCAGCAGGGAGGATGGCGCTCCAATGGGCCCCAGGCAAAGCCTTCATCGCGAGGCTGAAGGTCGGATAAGCCCTCCGCGAATCGCCCTGGAGAGCAGCGCAAAGCGGTGTGAAACTGGAATCCAGCTCCAAGCCCGCGCATAGCAGCAGTAGATCCCGCTCGAAGGGCGAAAGGCCGAAGGCCGCAACCAGGGCTTCCAGAGCCGAAGGTGCTGGAAGCTCAACTGCCGCCCGGTCCAGGTCCTGCTGTGCATCATCCAACTGCCTCTCCGCAGAGGAGGCAGCGGCACCATCGCCCTCGATTTGGGCGACATGGACCTCGAGCCTCTCACGCACCGCAGCCAGAGCCGCTCTCAGGTAGCTCTGGTTCGCCTCCGGCCAATCCTGGATCGCGGACACGTTCATTCGACCACCGTTACCGTCGGACCGGCATATTTCCCGTCCACCACTTCGAGCAGGCTCTCGGCCCCGTCCACCTGCACCCGCACAAGATACGTCCCCGCCTCCACATCGCTTAGAGGTATGGTGATCTCGTTTGTGTCGGCATCGCGAGAAGGAAGGACGAACGTGTAGGCGGCAGGGGTGTTCTCGGCAAGCTCGGTCAACTCGTTCAGGAGAACGACCACCCGCTGCCTTTGGCCAATTGTGGGATTGACTGTTGCAATATTGGTCTCATCGTCGATGGTGATGGTCGGGCGCAACACGAAGGCTGCAACGTTCGATTCGACGCCACGATGGGGCTCGGGCGGCGTTCCCATCATCATCTGGTGGACGACCTGCAGGCTCTGAACCTCTGCCCGAAGCGATTCGGGAAGCACAAGGCTGATCTGCGTCTCACTGACCTCCTGTGGCTCGACCTCCGTTCCCCCTATCAGCACCCGGGTCACGTCGCCTCGAAGATGCTTTCCCCTTATGACCAATGTGCTGCCGAAAACTATTGCATGGTTCGACCCCTCTTGAGACGTGACCTGCTCTATGAGAGGCTGGCGAAACGTCGCGACGTACAAGTTGCGTTCGAGCACGGGAAGCGCTCTTTGGGGAATCTCCATCCCTTCAACAAAGACCACCGTGGCTTGATAGGCAACGGAGAGCGAGTAAGACGTCTGGAAAAAACCTGACCAGAGATTGTACAGCTCCTCAAGCGTGAGGGGTATGGGTGTGAACTTGACCAGCTCGATCTCCTCGGCAAGGTCCGAACCGTTCAAAAATCCGTTCTCGGCGTTGCTGATGGCGTCTCGGATCCGCTGACGCGTGAGCACGGGCTGGGCGTGAAGGGTGGCGACGACGCTGCCCAGCAACCGCTGAGGCTCCAGATGCGCCTCTTCGCCATAAAAGGTCAAAAGGTAATGCAGATCCAAAGCGGCCCTGGGGCGCTGAGCTATAGTGCTGTCATCGCGACGGGTGGGCAGATCTTCGTTGCGCCAGGAGGAGTTGGGGCTGACCTGGTAGAGGTAGATGTTGACCCCTTTATCTCCCGATTCTGCGGGCCGGACTGCCGTGGCGTTCGCCCCGGGCACGTCTCTTCCCACTGTGGCATCCAGCATCTGTTTGAGAGCCTCAGTCACAGTGGCGATGGCCAGAAAGTTGCTCATAGTCGCCCTCCGTTTCGTTGCTTCAGGTACTCATCCAAAGAGAGCTTCTGCGCCGATGGGGTGGCACTTTGTGGTGGCGGTGAAGTCGGTGCGGCCGGCGCTGCGGCACGCACCTCGACGCGACCGATTTTCACTTGGATCGTGGGTTTAGTTTCCTTCGGTTGGGATGTGGTCTGTTTTGTCGGCACCACAAATCGCGTCGTCTCTGGTTGTGCGATCAACGATGCTCTCGAACTATGCGCGGGCAAAAGTTCCTTCTCGGTCAGGCCTCGACTTGACACAGTTTTATTCTCACCATCGATCCCAATATTTGGAGATCGATTTCTCTCTGGACCCGATCGCAGTTGTGTATTTCTGGAGGAGGGATGAGCCTCTGCCCGGGTTTGAGACGTTGGTGGGCGGCTTGTTTTTCCGAGATCTGCTTTCACCGCGCTTAGAGGCACCACATTTTGAGTCTTGTTGCTGGCAGTTACTGCAAGATTCTTGGCGTTCTCGGGGATAGGCTGTCTTTGCGTTTTTTCCAAATCTGGCAAGGGCTGACTCAGAATCGGCTCAGAGGGGGGTGATGGGGCATCGGCCGCCTTTCGACGAACCTTTCCGGCCGTTTCGGTCCTGACCGTCACCGCAGGAGACGCCCGTTGTCGCAGGTCTGACGATGCCATCTCGCTGCTGGTCGCAACTGTAGTTGTCTCCACCCTCTCTGGGCCTGGATGTCTTTTTGCCTCGTCCTGATCTGGCCGGAGCTGATTCAGGATCGGATCAAGCGTGGGCGGTTGAGTATCGACTGCCTTTCGATGAACCGTCCCGACCGTTTCGGTCTTGACCGCCGCCGCAGGAGACTCCGTTTGTCGTTGATCTGGTGGCGTCTGTTTCGACACCTTCCGGGAGGATGACCAGGTATCAGGTCTGTGCGTATCGCTGCTGAACGCCGCTGGAATCGTTTCCATCTTCTCCAGGTCTGGATGCCTTTTTGCCTCATCCTGATCTGACCGGGGCAGACTCAGGATCGGCTCAGGCGAGGGCAGCTGGGAATCGGCCGCCTTTCGACGAACCGTTCCGACCGTTTCGGTCCTGACCGCCGCCGCAGTAGCCCCCGTTTGTCGTTGATCTGGTGGTGTCTGTTTCGACACTTTACGAGAGGATTGGGAATCGGTTCTGTGCGTCTCGCTGCTGGACGTTTCCGGAATCGTCTCGGTTTTGTTCGGATCTGGCAAGGGTTGTCTCAGGATCGTCTCAGAGGTGAGCGGTTGGGTATCAACCGCCTTTCGACGAACCGTTCCGACCGTTTCGGTCTTGACCGCCGCAGAATATATCGATCGTTTTCGGTCTGGTGATTCCATCTCGCTGCTGGTCGCAACTGGGATATTCTCTGTTATCTCCGGGATTGGGTGCCGTTTGGCCTCGTCCAGATCTGACTGGGGCTGACTTAGGATCGGCGTTTGGAGATCGGCTGCCTTTTGACGAGCCGTTCCAACTTTTTCGGCCCTAACCTCCTCTGACAGAGCCGACTCAGCGGAACGGTCGACGAGAAGTGGTGACGATGGCAACATCGACGTATGAGCATAGGGCTCGGTCTCATCGGATACAAAGACCTCGTCTTGTTCCCCAGAGCCGAAATGTTGCTCAAAAACTGGACCGCCATCTGAAGACGGCGGCTCAAACAGCGACCACAATCGAGGTTGGACCACTTCCGCCAGGTTTAGGTTCCTGGCCGCGAGGCGGCTGAGGTAATCGCTCATTCGTCTACCAGCTCCAGGTAAAGCTGCCTTCTCTGGGGGCTCATGGCTAGGATATCGGATTCGCGCCAGCCGTATGCCCTAGCCAGAGTGTGGACCTCGCGCAGAATGCGACGGACCCAGCTTTCGATCTCAGTCCAGAAAAACGAGACAATATCGAAGGCTGCTTCCCACTGGTGGCCGCATGAGGGACAAGTTAGGGCAAGCTGCACATCCGCTTGGGGATCTAGCAGCTCCATTCGTTCCACCACCTCGTTCACCACATCGACGGGCAATTTGTTAAGGGTGCTCTCCTCGCCCCTGTAATGAACCGCCAAAATGCAACGGCTGATCAACATGTGCCTGGCAAAGACAACATCTCTGTCGTCGATGATGGCAACTAGGTCCTGAGTGTTGATCAGGCGGAACCGCACATCGTAGTCGGATACGGCGATTGAGAACTCTTCATCAGGTTCGTTCTCGGGCGTCGCCCGAAGATCGACGACGTCAAAGTTCAGCTCTAGGCGATCACCACATTCGGGACACGTTGCCATCCCGACCAAATGAGGTCCAAAAGCCCACTCTCTTAACGTGAGCAGAAAGCCGTCTCGCTGGCCGATGCTGAGTCTCGCTAGAGAATCGGGTGAAATCTCAGGACATGCAGAGGCCAGCAATATCATTGCTTGTTGCACAGATGGCAGGCCCCGTCCCCGCTCCCAGACACCCAACATTTCCGATGCTGAAAGAGCACGCATGTTTCAATTACGCAGACGGCTCTGTGAATGTCGGTTCGCTAGGTTCGCCCACCTCGTAGTCGCGTTCCCATCCCTCATTCTCCAGCTTGATGGTCTGGATAGCAACGTCGTTGGCTTTGGCGTCGAGGTCCGGAATCGCCTGGTATTCCGAGACCCAGCAACGGTACACCTTGTATGCAATCGCCAGTTGGCCTGCCTCGTTGTAGACCTCGATGATGATATCTTTTCGAAAGTCCTTGAGCGAGATCTCAGAGCCCAGACCCGACCCGTAATTCCAAACCTTATTGACCCACTTCTCGAACTCAGTGTCGTGGGTCACACCCCTCTCTAGGGTGATGGCCTCGTATTTGGACTGGCCGGGCGATTTGCGGGTGCTGCTGGGATCTCCGCCCTCACGGTGCTCGACCACCTCTGTAGTCCTCTTCAGGGCGCTGACCTTGCTGACGCCAGCCACGTATCGACCATCCCACTTGACCCGGAACTTGAAGTTTTTATACGGGTCAAAACGAGTTGCATTAACGCTGAATTGTGCCATAAAAGATCGCCTCCTACGTCTGGATCTGGCCAGCCATCTGCTGGATCTTGATTACCACGAACTCAGCTGGCTTGAGCGGGGCAAAGCCTACGAGGATGTTGACGATGCCCCTGTCGATGTCGTTCTGTGTGGTGGTCTCCTTGTCGCACTTGACGAAGTATGCCTCCTTCGGTGTCGTTCCCTGAAACGCTCCCTGCCGGAAGAGACTGTGCATAAAAGCTCCAATGTTGAGCCGGATCTGAGCCCAGAGCGGCTCGTCGTTCGGCTCGAAGACGACCCACTGAGTCCCGCGGTAGAGACTCTCTTCGATGTACAGAGCCACACGGCGAACGGGTATGTACTTCCACTCTGAAGCTAGCCGGTCATCGCCTTCACGTGTACGCGAGCCCCAAACCACGCGGCCGACGGCGGGCATAGCTCGCAGACAGTTAATGCCCAGCGGGTTCAGCTCGCCGTTCTCATCGTCAGTCAAGGGCACGCTCAGCTGTGGCACGCCCACCAGGGTGGCATCCAGACCCGCCGGGGCCTTCCACACGCCGCGCTGAGTATCTGTGCGGGCGAAGACTCCAGCAACTGCGCCGCAAGGGACAAAGTCCTCCATCTGATCGTCATTGAGGGGATTGGGTTGGCGGAGGCGGGGGAAGAAGATCGCAGCGTTCTTGCTGGAAGTTCCCACCTCCGTTTCTATGCCTGTCTTGGCCTTATCCTTGTCAATCCAGTTTGTGGGCGGGTCGATGAGAAGCATGGCCCTGCGCTCCCCGCAGTAGGCGATGGCCGAATCGATGAGGCTGGAATCTACGTTGCTGTCGGCTGTGTAGGGCGGGATGCAGAGAAGATTGAATAGATCAGCCTTACGCAGAGCGTACAGACCCTGCTTTGAGTCGAACTTGCCTGTGCCTGTGAAGTCTAGACTCTCTAGGAAGCCGCCATCAGAGGCTTTATCCACGTCGCCAACCTTAGTATTTGTGGCAGGTTCGTTATCTCCCCAAACGTCTTGGCCGGTTGTAGGATTAGCATGTTTGGTGGGTCGAGAGGCAGGAAGTGCACCCGTTGCACGCACCAGCTTCGACTCGTTTTCCAGAACCTTATCTACTTGACGCTTATGCCCTGAGACTACAGATACATTACGGAAAAACTCCACCTGGCCGGTCCTGCCGTCGCGGATCGACAGGTTGAAGAGATCGTCGGCATCCGTCCCTTTTACATCCCAATCGACGCGGGCACGGAGATCGTTGCCCCAGCTGCCTTGGTAGGCAGCCTCCAGGTTCAGCCCATTGACTGCGAGCTTTGCTTTGGTCAAAGGAGCCGCCTGGTCGATAGCTTCTTCTGCGGCCGTATTTACCTGTTCGGCTGTAGCGTCAGCCTTTAGTGCCTCTGCCTCTGCAGCTTTGGCAACGGTGTCAGCCGCGGTCTTGCGCGGCTCCGCGGCGTTGGCTTCCGAGTCTGCCTCGGCGCGAGCGGCAGTAGCCACGTCTTCTGCTGTGGCACCATATGCTCCAGCTGCAGTTGCTGCTGCTGTGGCTACGTCCTGTGCCGCATCCAATGCAGCAGTCCGATCGTCAGCGGTTGCGAAGAACGGATGGAAGAGCCGTATTATAATCGCCTGGCTGCCGCCGTTCAGGTAAAAGTCACGCACCGCATAGCTCATGGTGCTTTTCAACCACAGACCGCCAAAAGTGCGCTCGAAGTCACCGAAGTTGTTTATGGTCACGGGCTCGTTCACCGGACCGCGCCTGGCGCGGCCGATGAAGGCGGTGACCGAAGTTGCTACACCGGTGATGGTGCGCACGCCACTTGGGATCTCTTCTATATACACTCCCGGATATGTTAGTGTAGATGGCATTTCTCTCACCTTCGCTCCATCCCTGTGGTATTTTCGCCACGGGATACACATCTCTCAAAAAGTATTTTCCTTCCTTTCATGCGGTCCGCCTCTTCTAAATTTTGTCGAATACCTTCAAAGACCTGTTTATGCCTAACACAACGATATTGAAATCCAATATCTAAAAATATAAAAATTTAAACCTCTTAATACCTGCGAAAATATGGCTAAATATCGCTATTTCAGAGGGAATACTCCCAACAAGTTATTTTAAAATGAATACCCCGCAGCTTGCTGCGGTTGGGATGGTCAAATAACCAACTCAACAGTTTGAATCGGGCCACGGATAATCTAAGTAGCGGGTATCGGGAAGCATATGATTGGCTTAATAA
>Ga0265594_1003240_pt1 | contig 10967 bp, 19 predicted proteins | sample saktaG_11_FD_190147 | JGI IMG/M metagenome (GOLD analysis project Ga0265594, IMG submission 190147) | Saline water microbial communities from Sakinaw Lake, British Columbia, Canada - sak_2011_5_24_80m | ecosystem: Environmental > Aquatic > Non-marine Saline and Alkaline > Saline ... | reverse complement strand
GCAGGATTAGCTTTGACGAGAACTTCTAGCATTATTTTCCAAGAGGTTGGTTTTAACTTAATCATTTTATCTTCTTTAGCTTCTCGATTTCCTCGCCGAGGAATATGGCGGTATCAAAGAGTTTTCTATCTACTATACCTCCGTTCTTCAGCACGTAATAGTCCTTGTGTGTTTCTTTGATATCTGATTTCTTGGCAAGTTTGCCCATTTTGTTTAACCTCCTAATTCAGTATTTCTTTTCTAAAGGCAAAGAATCCACTTGTGGCATCTTTCACATTTGTCACAGGGCGAGCCAGCAAACAAGCTCCTCTGCTCACAATCCTTCTCGCCAGACTCCATCCAGGGTTGCTTCCACCCTTTACGTATCTGCTACCAATAGTCATATCACAGCCTTCTTCTAGTATTGGTCTGATTAATCCTGGAATTGCGTGAGGATTGTGGCTCAAGTCAGCGTCCATTAACACAATAATGTCACCCTTGCTAGCTTCAATTCCATCAATCATTGCCTGACCTAAGCCTTGTCCTTTACCCTGAATGACTCTAGCTCCATTGGCTCTAGCTATTTCAGCAGTTTTGTCATTGCTATCATCAACGACTATAGCTTCGTATTCAAACTTGGGGCTATGCATTTGGCTAGCTTGTTTAATGCCCCAGTTTAGAAGTCTTTCGATGTTATCTTCCTCATTACGGGTTGGGATAACTATACTAATTAAACTGTTCATTTATTACCTTCCCAGTGGACTTGAAAATCTCCCCCATCTTCCTCGCCCAAGACCTCTTCCTATTCTTCTGCCAGGTCCTCTGCCGAGTCCAAATCCTGCTACTGGATTCTTAGGTTCTGCTGCTGACGGAGGACAACTTCCTAGTCCTCTTCCTGTCCTTGACCCGAGTCCTCTCGGTCCTGTTCTGTCTCCTAACGGCATTTTATTTACCTCCTTTTTATTTCATTTTGTGTAGAGTATCCATTTATTTGGAGCGTATCTTACTATGTATTGTTGTGATGACTTTCCCTCTTCGAAATGTTGCTTGAACCCTTCTTTTTCTGCAGCTTTCTTTGTCTTGAAAATTCCGACTTTGGTAAAATTCATTGGGACTTCTTTGGGCTCTTCAACAATACTAAACCACATTTTATTTAGACCTCCTTGTCCTTTTTATTTTGCGCATCATTTTTGCGTATTCATCAGGGTGATACTCTTTATAGTGATTTCTGAGCCAGTCCATTCGTTCCTTGAACTTGCCGTGTGCACGCAATTTCGTAGGAGCTTGCGTTCCACACAGACTACAACCGAAAGTTTTTAACGGCATTTAGGTTAGCCTCCTGCTCCGATTCTCCTGAAAACGTGATATTTTACGTCTGCCCCAAACTGTTCTGGGATGTCTGCTTCGACAAGTAGCGAGTGCAGAGTTTGTTCCTTGTAACTTTCTGCCTCGGACTCGCTGTAAAAGCTACCTACTCTTCTGTAGGCATACTTCCCCCTTGTCAATATTTCTGGAAGTCTTTTTCCCTTGTATCTTATTGACATTCTGTTAGCCTCCTGTTAAACTGAGCCCAGTGCTCTGCCACATTTTGCTCGCCTAGCAACTGCTTGTCTGGCTAGACTCTCAGGAGCACCAGGGGCATAAGGTGTGTCTCCTTGAGCGATAGCTTGCTTTGCTACTTTCAGCTTTGCTTCTGAAGCAGTCATTGCTCTAATAGAGTATTCTTTTCCTCCTAGCCAGACAGTAAACTCAAAGTTTCCTACGTGTTTGCTCATTTCATCCTCCTTGTTAGTACATTCTACCCTTGGGTCTCTTTGTTCCCAGTATCTTTGCAGGACTCTTGCCAAAACTCAGCCCTTGCTTCTTCCCCTTTTTGACAGTTTTCTTGATTGCTCTCCGTCCGCCTTCGAACATATCAAATTTGCCAAGACCACTGCCACGCTTGTCCATATCGTGGAGACTTTGCATTAGACTTTTCTTTGCCAATTAAAATAACCTCCTGTTAAAATATCTAGTCGTAATTCCTTTCGTATAGGGCATAGCCATTAGTATACTTATATAGCTTATAAGTATCAAAGAATTCGGCACTGCCCAAAGCTTCTTTTCTTGTAAGGTAGGTAGTTTCTAACTTCCACCTTTTCCCATTAATCAATAAGTCATCAGGAGCCATGGTTTGTAGTTCTACGTATTTCTTTGCCTCTGAGTCAGTCATCTATTTATTTTCCTCCTAGATTGGGCTAGTGCCACCAAACACATTCCGCCTTGACCTTCTCCGGGACTTAGGTCTGGCTCTTCGGGTTCTCCTCGGTGGTCCACCAAGCATAGCCTCTTTATATTTGACGGTTACTCCTGCCATAGTGATTACCGGAATTTGTCCTGCTATTGATGTTCCTATTGCTGCGTATGACATTTTTTAGTGCCTCCCTTTCTTTTTACTATATTGGTTTTTTAGGTTCACGCATCCCCATGCCACTGAGAGTTTTACTGTGCTGTTTCATCACCCTTTTTGTTTTCTCGCCATTCCTAGTTGGGTCACTAAGTTTGCTGCCCTTTGGTTTTCTTATTATAGTTCCCAATCTTCAAACCTCCTTTATCGTATTTTATTTTATGCAACTCTTTGCAATTCAATCATGTCTATTATATCGTTAATCCTCATATCCCAAGCCTGATGCTGATTCCGATACTGCCAGGCAATGTTGCGCTTTGCTTCTGCAGCGCTATTTGCTTTGCTGTCAAATTGCTCGGAGCCTATCCAGCCAACATAAGATTTTTCTCTCATCTTTATTAACCTCCTATCCTATAGACTTTTGTCCCGCAATATGGGCAAGTTCCTCTAGTCGCGAGTCTACCATTTTTCATTCTGACACGTTTGGGTTTCTGTATAGCCACTTTTCTTTGACATTTTACACAGTAAGCTGTCATTCTAAAAAACCTCCCTTTATTATTGCATCCTAAATCTTAAGGAATTCCAGTCCATTCCAGACTCAATCTTGGGTAGATGGAGTTTCCAGTCTTTGCCGTAGCGTTTCTTAGCTTCTTCTAGCAAAGCTCTTTTTTCGGCAAGGCTAAGTTGATGGTCTGTTCTCTCTTCCTGCTCCTCTAGCTCCTCAATTGTTTTCTCTCTTCTCAGAAATCCTGTCATTACAAGCCTCCTCCTGATATTTCTTGCACAATTGCAGGTTTCTTTCTCTTGAGCGTTGCTAGTGTACTTGCTGTTTCTTCCTCGGATTCTCCTATATAACTGGCTATTTGGTCAGGTGTGCCGTGCCCAACTCCATCAAGATGGTGAACTATTTTCCAGCCAATTGTGTCTGGATTGTTAGTAGACCTCGCTAGCCGTTTTCCCATTGGCGTCAGTGCATATATTTTCATCTCTTTCTCCTCTTAGGGTGCAGTGCTCTATCAAGCTTTTCTTCATACTCATCATTTCTTTCTCTTATACTTGTTCTTCTTGCCTCAGGGCTATCATTATTCTTGAGGAAGTCTGGTATCTTGAATTTGAAGCCCTCACTACTAGCCGAGAAAGCCCCAGATTGGTCTTGGCTTCTTCTAACACCCTTTCCAAGTCCAGTTAGCACAATCATTACTCCAAAGCCAATCGACACGAGCATTAGTGCTACTTGAAGCCCAGTGCCTTCCTCAATGCCTGTGGGTGGAGCGGTTAGAAGGAATATAAATACTACAAACCACATCATTCCTGCCATTAGCTTCAACCCAAAGAATGCACTCCTAAAAGCAACAAAGCTCATTATTGCTGCTATTGCTAGAATACCTAGAAATACCATATCTTCACCTCCTAATAAAGTCTCGTCTGCAATAAGGTCATCTATTAGACCAGGGAATGTTGTTGTTGTTACAACAATATCAGGGTTGCCTAACAAATCTCCCCTAGCATATAATATACCCCAGTGTATTATTATTAGTTCTCCATCTAGTTCTTTGAGTTGCCCTCCCGCAGCTATTCTTCTTAATCTAAATGATATTTCATCATCAGCTATTATATCATCTCCAACATCTGCATTATAAAGAACTATAAACCAGTCCCTATAACATTCAAATTGTGTGTTGCTTGCAGCTGTTCTTGTAAAAGTAGTGGTATTTATGGTAACAGGAATTTCTTCCACATTAGGAGTAGTTTGTTCCCATTCCATTTGTAATTGATAACTATTCCCTGTCTCATTAGCATTGGCAAGAGCAGTTGTTATATGCAGTAAAATATGGCTTTCTCCGTCCCATCTATTAGGCACACAGTGCATAAAATATAGTTCCTCATTGTCCTCATTCCAGATTGGCAAACTATATCCCGTAGTTAACCCTTCTCCTGGTTCATTTATTCTAACACCAGTAGGTATACCTGCATTCCCTCTAATTCTAGTCTCGTCTAAATCAAGTCTGAATTCCAGATAGATTTTGTCAGCTTCTCCTACAAAGAAATCTAATTCTTCACCATAAGCCCACCCATCATCACTATGGGCGCAGGCACGAACGTGATAGAGGTATAGGGCAGTTTCAAGTGTTGCCTCGTGTGTAAATACTCCAGTAGTAAATGCTCCTGATTCTGTCCAACTGTAATCGTAAGCAGTAACTCCAGGTGCTGTATCTCCAGGGTCGCCATAGCTATCATACCCCCAGACAAAACCTCGGTAGTCATCTGTACCATTTCCGGTAACTGTTATATTTCCATTTAGTGTTGCTACTAAGCCACTGATTTCTGCATTGTAGGTCAAAACAGTAGGCACTGCAGCTAGCACAGGTGTCGCAAGAATACACAATAGAAATACTAACAGTGAAATTATAGCAACTATTCTAAGCTTTTTGCTCATAATTTTTATCCGTACGATGCTCCTTTTACTAACATTTTCTCGGGCACACTGGGTAACTCGTTGGTATCAAAGAATTTCCAGTATTGCGGTGCGTAAAATGACATCAGTTTCTCGGTGCCTTTGCCTAGATTCTGTATAAGTAACTTTATCATATGTGTCTTTTCGTTATAGCGACAAAGTATTTTTCTTTTGGCAATATACCTAAATCGCCAGTCTATAAATCTGCCATGTTGAACTAGCAAATAAAGCTCAATATCTCTTTTTCTCATTTGCTGAGCAAACCATGTATAGATTAGGGAAAGAGTATTCATTCCTCTGCGAGCTTCTCCTGTAATATAAGCCTCGTCAATAATCATTTTGCCGTGTGAAACCAGTCCGCTGTTCAGGTGTTCCATCATTGTAATTGGGTCGCAAAGAACGTACTCCATTCCAAATAAATGATAGTTACAGAATATCCTTGTATCTGAGATTGTGGAAAAATCCTCGGGAATAGTAATTATCTTAGACTTCTGCCCAGATGCATTGGGTAATGGCAGTAGTTTCACTCGGTCTAGTTTGTAAGGCTCAACTGGGAATTCATACCCTTCAGGAGACACAATCTTTGTTATATGGGCAAAGTACTCATCGGCAATGATAGCTGTAGCGGAATTGGTTTTTCCCTCGCCCATTTGCGCTTCTATGCTTTTTGTTTTCTTTATTTTCATAAAGTATCGGACTTTCTCTTCATCCTATTAGGATGCAGGGTGTAAAGTCTCTACACTTGCCCAGAGTTTGTAACTCCTGCTAGCTCGGGATTGGCTTGCTTGTTAAAGTTTAGCGTTCCCCGACTTAGCCCTGTTCTCATCTTAGTATTACTACTAAGAGCCACCATAGAGTTAATGGTAACATTAGCTTTTGCCATTTAAATGCCTCCTGCTCCCAGCATCTTTGCTGCTTCCTTTTCTTCTTTAACAGCACCAAGTAACTTGGCAATGTCTATTCTTCCCATTCCATCTAGTCCTATTGAAAGTCTCACATAGTTTCTAGTTCTTATTTCATTAATATCAATCGCTTCAGTAGGGTCTGCTCTCATAACTTCGTCAGTAGATTGTATTTGCCATAGAGCCAAGAAAACTTCTGGGGCAATTCTACCTATCATTGTTGAATTTACATTTACGTCTTTGGGAAACATAGTAGCTATTGCAGACTGCAGGTCGGTCAAGTCAGATGATTGCTCCATAGCTTCGCTAATAGTAGGTGTCCCTTTTCCGTTCCCACTAGTTGATTGCTCAGGTGTTTCAACTTTTCTAACTGGTGCTCGCTGACTTATTTCTCGGTATATTTCCTCTTCTGTTTTTTCTTTATTCTTTTCTACCATTTTAATCTCCTATCAGCTTCAGTCCCTGTTCTAAGTTAAACATTCTCTGGTCTAGTCCACCCATTCCCTGATAAACTATGACGAGCACTACCAAAATTGCAATTATAGTTATTGCTGGGAAGAACCACTCAGGAATTCTGCTTTTTCTTCCAGCTTGTTGTCCGACACCCTTTGCAAATGCTATGTGACTATGCTCTTCCCAAGATGCTTGTCTCGCTGCCGGAGTGTGCCAGGTAGATTTAAAAGTTTTGGGATTAATAGGATTCGGTGTATCCCACTTAAATTCTAAGGTAGGAATTAAGATAGGAAAAAATTTATTAAATCCTCTTGCATACCACATCATTGTGATGCAATTCGGGTCGCAGATATATTGTTCAATGTCACCATACTTTTGTCCAAACGTAACTTCCTTATTGTGAAGAGGTACCCATTTTTCAATTCTGAGTCTATTAGGTCTGATGAAAAAACACAGCATTTTGTTCTTGAATTTTGTTTGTGACCAGTAAAACATAATGCCTATAAATATCATTATGACGACCATTGATATTACCCAATTATCCACTGTTAAACCTCCTGTTAAATTTTGTTCCTTGTGGATATAACTTTTAGCCCTTTCGTTTCATGCTTGTCTCCTCAGGTAAAAGGTATAAATCCTTGTGCCAACTGTATAAATGCATATAAAAGTCCATATGAAATTACTGCTGAAATAGGAATAAAGACTATCCATCTTATTATCTCGTAACCTTCTCCTTGGAGGAAGGTAAAGTCCCAGGTTATCATTTGCCACACTGTCTTAAAGTATTCCGTGTTAAAGAGAACAAAACTTACTTCCCCAGTCTCGGATGTTTGGGCAACAACATTTTTAACATTCATAAGATATTCTAATTGGGTTTCTTGAGTGTCTCCTTCCCAATCACCTGTTGTTGTAGAATGCCCTTCAAAGGTCGCTCCTAGAAAAGTGAGAGTTATCCAGACAAATACTATCAGTCCAATCCATTTTGGATTTAACATCTATCTTTGCCTCGCTAAATAAAGTATTGGAATCGCCAATAGAACAAAAGCATAAATCATCCATGCTCCTAGAACAGTAGCACTGACTCCAGCACCCATAACTGCTCCCACTATAAGCACTACAATTAAGGCTGAACCAGTAAACAGTAGCACACTCAGTCCGACCGCACTTGCTAATCCTAGGTAAGAAATTACATATAACGTTTGTACTGTCATGCCCATTTCTGTGGCAGCACTATCGAATGTGTCGTAGAAAGGTAAACTTGAAATGCCAGTTCCTGTGCCGTACCACTTGGAGGGCATCTCTGCTGCTGTTACTGTATCTGCTACTTCGCCTGCTTCACCTACGGTAGAAATGGTGGAGGCATAGCTTGTGGTGCTACCTATTACAACTGTCAAATCACTGTTGACCCCCCAAGTTATCCTGCTATCATTAGTGCCTGCATTGCCTGCTGGTCTAGGGACATAACCATTTACCCAAAGTGCTCCAGTTATTGTTCCATTATTAGCGTTGCCTGAAGTGTCAGCAACAGCAACTAATGAGCCTTCTTCTACGTGCCACTGTCCTTCTAAATCAGTAGTACTATAAGGAGTATATCGCCCAATGCCATTATTGTAATTATATTCTATCTCTGTATCACTCAAAGCCCTACTATAAATATTCCACTCATCTAAATACCCATCAAATGTAGCAGTGCCAGCAGCATTATTTCCTATATATAATACATCTGCACTATCATCACTTGTAATGCCAGCACCTGCTGTTTGAGTATGTGTGCTTCTTACCCCATCAATATAAAGTTTGATTTGCTGTGCCCCATCTTCATTGTAAACAGCAACAATATGATGCCAGTTATTTATTGATACATCGGCAACTGTACTTGTTGCTATAGCATTAGTAAGTCCATCACAATATACTATTGATGATATTCTAACTAATCCACCAACTTCAGCTTGAACATTAAGTATGTAACCATTTGCAAGTTTATCAAAGATACGCCCTTGATTTCCTTCTCCATCACTTTCTGCATAAATCCACGATTCTAATGTAAGGGCTGTTTTACCAAGTCCATCAATAGAAGGGTCTGCTGGAACTTGAACCTCATCATCTACCCCATCAAAGTCTAACGCATAGTAACTTCTATCAATTAAAGTACCGAAGTCAATGGTAAATTCATCCCCATTAGCAAGGATAGCACTAAATGCAGGGGCAACTGTTATTACCCCACCAGCAGCAAAAACAGTACAAACCCTTGACTCTCCTTTGGCAGCGCCAGCAGATTCGGTTATGGTAACTAAAGCACCTTCCCAATAACCAGCTGCCCCTGCTTCTGGCATAGCGGCATCTGTTATTGTGGTATCAGAACCACCTACATCTTCTACCCCATCGTGGTCTGTAGCTTCTACCATATAATTGGGTTGATACCAAGCATGATTTATTAGTCCTAGTGGGTGGAATACCCAACCAGTAACACCACCACCATCTATAGACCTAACAGCATACCACGCAGGATTAGGGTAGGCAGCTGAGTCTGTTATATCCAGGAAGTCACCATCAAATGTTCCGCCACCAGCCATTACTAGGTTGCCTGGTGTTCCAGGAATAGTGCTATCGATAGTTACATAAGTCGTTCCACTAACCGCACAAACAGGAGTAGTCATTGTTTGAGTGCTACCAGATGTAAAGGTCAATGTCTTTGCTGCCACTGACCTGTCTATCGTAAACGTAGCAAAAGTATTATCGCCTGATATAGTAAGAGGATAATTACCAGCTCCTTCTATTGTTACATCATTGTATGTCTGTCCGCCACCTGCAAATGTTTGAGCAGTAGTAGCAGCATTAGTTAGTACTATCGTACCGTTCTCGTGGTTAAAAGTAAGATTAGTAGGATTAGTTATATCCCATTTGGTTACAGCAGCAGCACTATCTACAGTCAAAGTTCCAGTTCCCATATTGACTGTGCGGACATTAGCATTATTGCTGTCAAATACTTCTATAGTATGATTAAGGTCATTTAAGTCTACAGTACCAGAAGTATGAGTTAAAGTTACTATATCCTGCGCTCCCCCAAAGAGTAGCGTTCCTAATGCTGCAGTCATTGTTACAGTAGGTATTGTATTCGCACCTGTAACAGTCAAAGTATAAGCCCCAGCACCTTGAACTGTCATACTGGTAAATACACCACCAGCTCCAGCGAAAGTTCCACCACCTGCACCAGTACAATCAGAAAGTATTACTCCATTATAATTACGAAGTATATCTGTATAGGTTACGAAAGCATCAGTCTTATTAGTTGCCCAGATGTGTGCTAATGTACCAACTGTACCTGACTTAATTGTATGAGCGTGAGTAGCATCTCCACTTAAAGTAGCAGTTGTACACTTTATCACACTGCCTGCGGTTATAGTTAGCGTCTGAGTAGTAGCTGGCGGAGTTGTTATGATTGCTATTCCTGTTGGTGAGCCTGATACCGTATGGGCAGTTCCATTAAGATTGAAGTCTATGCCATTATAATTAACTGAACCAAGTGCTACTGCTCCCGTACCTATTACATTGATGGTTGCGGTATTGACAGCAAAATCTCCTAAGTTTGTCCACGAACTAACTGTTTGCGTTGTTGCCCCAAGTGTCATTGTTGCTGTTGCTGCTATTGTTACATCAGCAAATGTATTGTCCCCTGATACTGTATGAGCAGTCCCATTAAAGTTGACATCATGGTAAGTTGTTATTCCTCCACCAGCAAATTTGCCTGTTCCCGTTACATTGATGGTTGCTGTGTTGGCGGTTATGGTTAATCCACCAGCACCAAAACTCCAACCATTACCTAATGATATAGTTGAACTACCTAATGTTATTGTTTTTACTGTAGCCCAACCAGTATCCCCCAAAAAACCAAGAAGAGTTACATCAAAGTTGCCAGTAGTTAATGCACCACTCCTAACCCCGATGTCACTTCCAGTAAAAGCATCTGCAAGAGTTAATGTTGCTCCGTGAACTCTTATGTAACTTCCAAAGTTATGGGCATTAGAGGTTAAAGTCTTACCTGCACCATTAAAAGATATATAATTGTCGGCAGCCCTAGTTGTTATCATAGCTGCAATAAATACAGCATCGCCAGAAACGGTTAATAGTGCAGCAGAGTGTAATGTCGGTGTATTAGTAGCCCCTGTCCAGTCCATATCAAGGCAGGAAGCATTAGCATCTATAGTTACAGTCTGGGCAGGAATAGTAAATGAATTTCCGTCAAAGTGGGCATCCCTAGTTGTTGTAGGTAGCCAGTTAGCGTGAGGACTACCCCCTGTTAGACCAGACCAATGAGTAGCCGCATCAGACCAATTACCACCTTCATTTACCCAGAACGAATTGTCAGCAAATGTAATATTGGTGTTACCACCCAAGTCTGCTGCACTTCCTGCAACTGCGGATAAATCCCAACCATATGCTCCAGCACCAGTAATATCCTCAAAATCGGTGTTAGTAATTACTCCAGCAGCAGCGTTAATGGTAGCAGCAGTTCCTCCTGTAGTATTTACTGTCAATCTATTTGCTGCTGAATTTCCTGTTAATGTTAATGTCCCTGTGATTGTTGCAGTATCGCCATCAGTAAAAGTAACTGTATCGGTTGTAGTAGCTGTCCCTGTTCTGGTAAAGTCAACACAAGTAAAATTACCTGATACTGTATGAGCAGTCCCATTAAAGTTGACATCATGGTAAGTTGTTATTCCTCCACCAGCAAATTTGCCTGTTCCCGTTACATTGATGGTTGCTGTGTTGGCGGTTATGGTTAATCCACCAG
>Ga0265594_1003237_pt1 | contig 10969 bp, 5 predicted proteins | sample saktaG_11_FD_190147 | JGI IMG/M metagenome (GOLD analysis project Ga0265594, IMG submission 190147) | Saline water microbial communities from Sakinaw Lake, British Columbia, Canada - sak_2011_5_24_80m | ecosystem: Environmental > Aquatic > Non-marine Saline and Alkaline > Saline ... | reverse complement strand
TCCGGTAAGGCCGGCGATTTTTTCCAGCAGCGGACGGTTCGTCCTGATCGACTGAAACTCACGGGCTTCAAGATCTACAGCCCATCCGTTCTCGGCATCGCCAAGCTCCAGGCCATCGGCATCGGTCACAACCGCCCGGGCAAAATAGCTGCCGTCACGCCGGGGGACATAGACGGCCTCAAACAATCCCGTTTCACTTAACGCCGGCTCGGCGGTCAACTTCACAGTCTGGCCATTGGGATCACGGGTTTCTATGGCAATCGAAACATCGTCCATCGGCTCAAAATCCTTGTCGCGGACACGAACCTGGAATACGACCGGCTGGTTTACCTGCTCTCGCTTATGTGCCGCCTGGAATGTAATTCGGTTCGGTACGTCCGCGACCAGCCAGCGCAGAGTCTGTCTCCAGAATTTGTTCATATCTTCCTGCATCTCGGGCTGTTTCATGCCCCATCGCCACACATCTCCGACCGTCAGTGCCGCCGAGCGCCCGCCGCCGTATCGCTGCACGACCAGGGCGGGGAACTGCCCGTCGGAATCGTTGCCGACTGTCGCGACCACCCGCGCGCCGGGCTTGACCGCTCCGAGGCGATTGAGCACGCGAAACGCGGGCATCCCCGAGAGCCGCTGCTGTTCATCCTGCTCATTGTCACGCAATCGCGCCCACGGCTGCAGCCAGCCTTCACGAGTCAGGTTGAGATAGATTTTAGTACCGAAGCCTGTTTCGGTCCGGGGCAGCCTGTCTAAGTAGACCGGCAGCATTTGTCCTATGGGCGTGCGGTTGAATTCGCCCTCCCGGAACGATTCGGCCCCACCGAGCATCAGGAATCCGCCGCCTCGCTCGGAGACAAAACGCCGAATCAGCTCCATCTGGTCATTTGTGAAAAATCCCGCCTCGACGTCGTCCAGGATTATCGCGTGATAGCCGAACAGATCTTCGGCCTTTTTCGGAAATCCGTCGCGAAGCTCTGCCTCGTCACGTGTTCCAAGACGCACGAGGACCGGCTGATCGTACTGCTCGGCCTGCTCGGCGTCCTTGTTATCGAATCCGCGATACAGCGGGTTGTTTACTTCGCCGGCGTGTCCCCGCCACTCGTATTTCGGCTCGCGTCTGGCGACACGAAGCAGTCCCACGAGCTGCACCTGCTCGTCCTGGCTAATAGCCCGCCGGAGAAACTTGTATTCCCAATTCGGCCTGCCGGTGACATACAAAATCCGGTACGGTCCCTTGCCACGGTCCACAACCAGCGTATGTCTGTTGTTGGCAAGTGTCGCTTCAGATGGCGCTTCCGATGCATCCTTTGTATCTTCTTCCGCGGCGTTAAGACTTGTAGGGTGGGGCTCTGCCCCACCATTACGGTTCGGTGGGCCAAGGCCCACCCTACCAGATACTTCTGCGGCGTTAAGATTATAGAACAGGATGCCGCTCCTGTCCGGACGAACATTAAAACGAAAAGTATGTTTTTCGTCGCTCTTCGAGATTTTGCGTGTCTGCTGTTCGACAACTTTGCCGGAGCTGGCGATAAGATTTAGCGTCACGGTCTTGCCGGCGTATCCGGATGCCTCAACGTCGGCCTGGATTGTCACCGGGGCATCTTCGAAAGACGTCTGGCTTACGGAGACATTCGTCAGGGAGATATCTTTCTGCGGCCGGTCCGCTCCGACGACGACCGGGTAGATTGGCGGTGAGCCGGCCAGGTCATAGAATTGCTCGCCCATATCCGTCGCGTTACCGTCGGTCATCAAAAGCACGCCGGCCAGCGGCCTGCCGCGGTAGCGCTGAGCAATGGTTTGTAATGTCCCGCCGATTGCCGAGGCTTTGCCGTCGAAGAGCAGTTCCGAAAAATCCGTTGTTCGACGAAGCTGCGAATCGAATACGTATTGGCGAACCTGAAAATTGTCGGCCAGCGTCTCAAGCCAGGCGGACTTGTCGGCTTGAAACGCGGATTGAAGAATCTCGCCGCGGCTCCGGGCCATGCCCTGGTCATGGACGTTCATCCCGCTGCTGTTATCGGCAATTACCAGGAAGAGATTGGCGCCGGATTTGACTTGTCTGCCGCTCCATAACGGCTCGGTCAGGCACAGCAACAGCACCAGCACGCCCAGAAGCCTAAGACAAAAGGCAATCCTGTGGGCCGCACTAATCTCCGGCGAGCGCCTGTACGACCAGAGAAGTAACACAACAGCAGCGGCTAATACCGGTACGGCCAGCCATACCCATGGACTGACAGGGACAATGATCGACCCGGGAAACATCATTCATCGCCTCCCAGGTTTTCATAATATCTTTTCACAAGTTCGGCAAAACGCCCGGGCACCGGATCGCGATCGATAGGAACAATCGCCTCGTCCGGCTTGAGCTTCGCCAATTCCTCGCCGATGCGATTTCGCAATTCCGTCAGCGGCTTGGTGATCTGCTGTTCGACAAGGTTCCATTGCGGCTCTTTGCCGTGACGGGTAAACTCCGCCCGTATTGCCCGCGCGCGGTCCCGAACCCGCGCGACATCATTACGAAGGTCCGGCTCGCTGAGTATCTCTTCCACGTCGCGCAGCCGGTCGGACCACTGCCTGAAGTCCCGACCTGTGAGCGGGCCGTTGGGATCGAACTGGTCCCACTGCCCGCGTTGATTACCGCCTCCGCCGGTCGGGTTGGCTTGAGCGCCGCCGGTTCTATCGCCGGGCCGCCGGCTATCGGCAAGACGCTGCTGATTTTCCTGCGAATCGGCCGGGCCGTTAGGATCGCCCTGCTGCCCGCGGCCGGCTCCGGATTGTGCATCGGCAAGCTGCCGGCTCGACGGCCTGTTCGGGTCACCTTCCTGTTGGGCTCTGCCGCCGGCACGGGCGGCCTCTTCGTCCACCTGCTTGATCAGCTCGTCGAGCTGCTGCTGCGCCAGACGCAGGGACTCGCTCTCGTCGCCGAGCACACTGCCGGCTGCATCTTCTACGCCCTTCCTGAGCTCTTCGATTCCCTTCCCGGCACGCTGTTCCATCTCCTGTGCCTGCGGCAAAAAGCTCCGCCTGAGCAGCTCGCTGGTCACCTCAAGTGCCCTGTCAACATTATCGCTGTTTGTCTTGCGCAGCGTATCGTAGAGCTTTCGTGAAAGCAGCGGCTCCGAAGTCTCCGCCTGTTCGCTCACGTCTTTCATCTGTTCGAGCAGCCCTTCGACACTTTGTTTCTGCTGGTTCGTCTGATCCGCCAACTCACGATTAGCGCTGGAATCCTTTAGAGTCTTCTGGTCGGAATCTATCTGTTGTCTTATCTCTTCGGCAATTTCCTTCTGACGCCGGTCGAGCTGCTGGGCCTGCTGCCGCATATTGCGCATCTGCTCGGTAAACTGACCCGAAGTGCTGCGCCGGAATTCATCCCGCATCTGTTCGAGCTGCCGCTGCGCACGCGTGGCCGAAGTGACAGCCCTTGAGACCATTCCCTGCTCCAGTTCCTCTGCCGACTGGCGGATTCTCGACCGGCTCTGATCGAGCTGTTGACTTGAATCTGCCATACGCCGGCGATTCTCCGGGCTGTCCATTCGCTGCTGCAGCTCGTCGATGTCCCGCAGCGCTTCGAGCTGCTCTTCCCTGAGACGCTTAAGCTCGCGCTGAATTTCCTGCTTTTGCTGCTCCGTTTCGGCCTTGCGAAGCGCCGCCTGGACCTCCTTGAGCTTATTGCTCATCTCATCCTGCCGGCGTGCCAAATCGCGAAGCCGGTTAAGAACCTGAAGGTCCTCACGCTGGGCCGTCTGCTCCTGAGACTGGGCCAAGCGCTGCGTCTCGTATCGATTTTCCCTTTGTGTAAGCTCCAACTGCTGCAATTGCTGCTGCGAGCGTGCCGAACGGGCGCTGCTGCTGCTTTGGCTGGAACTCTGGCTTTGCCCAACCTGATGCTCGCGCTGCCTCAATTTGAGCAGCTCCTGATAGGCCGACTGTTCCGCCGCGAGTGCCGGCGTAAGTTCTGTCGCCGATTCGGATTCCGCAGCCTCGCCCAGATGCTCCAGCGACGTTTCCATGTGCCGCGCCGCTGCCTGCAGTGTTTTGGTTGCGACGGGATCTTCGGCCTGTGCCGAAGCCGACCGGGCCTGCTCCAGCACGTCGGCCTGAGACTGGTGAACGACACCAAGGTCTTCCTTGCTGTCATCGAGGCCCGACTGATCGGCCTGGCGTTTTATATTCCAGGTCGCGCTGATTATCTGCTTCTGTAATTGCGCGAGCTGCTCGCCTTGCTGTTGGCCCTGCTGCTGGCTTTGCTGGTTCTGCTGCTGCTGGTTCTGAGAAGACTGGCTTTCGCGGAACACCTCCTCGAAGGGGCGTATTTCCGCGAAGTACATGTCACCGGAGGTTCTGCGGATACTGCCGTCCGGTCCCACATCGTCGGCCCAGAAGTAGTACGTCAGCAACTGATCCGGCTGAGCGCTCAATTCTTCCAGCGCCAGAAGGTGCTGAATCTGTTGTTTGTCACTCGGCACCGGTGATGGGCCAAGGGCCACATCACTGCCCTCGTCGCCGGCAAGAGCGTAACTGAGCCCATAGCCCGTTAAGCCGTAGTCGTCCGAGACTTTTGCTTCCAGACTCAATTCCTCTAAAGGCGATGCCAGCACGTCCCGGTTGGGAAAAGCTACTCTTAACTCGGGCGGCAGATTCTTGTGAACGTCGATAACGAAACGCTGCGGCACCTCGTTCGTAAGCCCCTGGGCATCGGCCAGGTGCAGCTCATAACGCTCGTTTTTAGTAGTCGTGATTGAAGTTGTATAAACGTTCGGATGCTCACTATCGACGGTCAGCTCCGGACCGGGTCCCTCTTTGGGAACAAGCTGTGCCTCTGCCACCGCCTTGTTGAGAACGAATGTAAGAATGACCTGCGATCCTTCAACTGTACTGATCTGGCGCGTGTCTTTAATAACCTTCTCGGGCAGTTTCGTATATGGAGGAAAGGTAATCTTCGCATCGGCCCTGGTCAGAACCGGGCGTTCGTAGATGCTTATTTTGTAATCGCGAGAGCGTTTATCCGCGTACTCGATATAGTAGAGCAGGTTGCTGTTGACTTCCTGAATTATGCCGCCGAACACGGGATCGTCAAGGTTCCTGGTCAGCGGGATCTGCTTGAGTTCCTCGCCGGATTCGCCGAACATCAGAGTGGCCTTAGGCGGCACGCGCCTGCCGAACCGCGCGAGGATAACCACCGGAGATCCGGCTTCCACGCTGGTGTCTCCCGGACTGACCGTGAGGTCATAGCCCCTGCTCTGCTGCACGTTTCGGTTCGTTATTCGCAGGAATGGGACCGGCGGCAATAATTGTAGCAAAGTTGTAATGATTAATGCTAACGCAATCGCGCCGCCAAGCTCCGCCAATACAAGCTTCATCTTTGAAATGCTCTGCAGCCAGTCGTGTTTCGTCGCGTGTCTTACTGCTTCACCAATGACCCGATCCTGCAGATAACCGAATTGACCGTCGGGTTGTTCGGGCTCCTGCTCTATAGCGGCGAGCAGCAGCGCCTGCATATCGGGATTTTGCTGTTCGATGTGTCGAGCGACGGCCTTATAGTCCGGCCGCATCCGGCGGGATCTGTACAGGGCATAAAGCGTTGCCAGCACAGCAGAAATGCACAGAGCCCAGTTTGCGACCGGCGATTTCAATCCCCAGTACCGGTTCGCACTAATCAAACCGATGCCCAGTAGAGCCGCTACAATCCAGCAAGCCGACAGCAAGTAAGCCAGATGCAAACGCCGCCGGCGCTTAACAATCGGCCTGAGTCTTTTACGTAGAGCTTCTTCAATCATTTCTGTTCTCCCAACAGATTAGAAGGCGAGCGAGTCAACCACCCCGCAAGGGCGATTTCAACAAACGAGACAGCAAGCAATCCAATAAATATCCACCGCCAAACCTTTTGCTCGGATTCCAATACGAACGTAGGGGCAACCCTGTGTGGTTGCCCTAACCTGTTATTGGCATTATCCTCATTCGGGCGGCCACGCAGGGCCGCCCCTACAGTAACACCAAGTCCTTCGAGATCTTCGATTGGCATAACGGCCGTCTGGCATTCCTTCGCGGGCAGGTTCAGCGCAAAAATATGATTTCCGGCGGACGACTCAATTGTATAAATTCCCGGCAGGTCCGTCTGTGTAAAGCTTTCTTCGCCGGCATTGAGAGGAATCAACGAGTCGTCTGGTTTGCGAATCTCCATATTTGCCGATCCGGGCCCGCTCCAGGGCGATATTGGTACATAGTCACCCACGAAATACTGTGACTGCCGGTTTGCAAAGATGCCGCCGTATTCGAGGACGGAGTAAAGCAGCGGCACGAATTTCGACGAAAGCGCAAGCTGGCTGTCCGATGGATGCCAGCCCGAGGCCAGCACCAGCAGCGATCCTTTAACTATGCGCAGCTCAAACAATGCCGGGTCGTTGCTGTCGAACCAGGCCAGAACCTCGGCGCCCGGTAGATCATCGATGTTTATTTGACGATGTTTCCAGAAGTGAATCCCGGTGAAGTCTCCGAAGCGAGGCTCGGAGAACGGCGCCAGGAGCGGATGTTTGAATTCTATCCGGTTGAGCATTGCATACGTGCTGACGTCTGCTTCCTGCGATTCGATGCTATCAATCCCCGCAAGAGCTGCTATCGTTTTGACTGTATCCGGGGACTTCATTACCAGCAGGACGTTCCGGCCGGATTCGATGTATCTGCGAACCGAACCGATGTGTTCCGGCGCGATCGCATCGGCGGCGATGATCAGGTGTGCGGCTGCAATGTCTGCGTCCGTGAGGTTTTCCGCTGTACGGGAGATGACGGCCGGATCGATCGAGCCTGTGGCCCTGAAAGCCCGCTGGACGTAATACAGCATGCCTTCGGAGTCACCGGCGATGTCACTGCCAACGAAAAGGATGTTGACCTTATGTATTAAACGCGGCGCCATATAAAGGGCGTTGTCGAAGTCGTGATCGTCACCAGTCAAAATCAGCTTGCCCGGCGCTGAGTTATCCGTTCGTTGCGGAGCACGCACAACAACGCTATGGCCCGCCGGCACGTACACTTCTGTTGCGCGATCCGGCGTTCCCGCGGGATCCTCGCCGGCCCAGGTCAGACCGAAGCGCTCCACGGCCGCATCGGGCGAATTGGTAATACGAACGCTCGGCAGTTCATCGCCGGCTGTGCGTGCCGGATGGTCCCGGCCTGCGATCAACTGTAACGATGCATTGGTCGAACCTGCGGCGGCAATCGGCTTGACTTCTAATTCCAGAGCCTCGGGCCATTCGTAAGCCTGCAGAGCATCGAGGTTGCTGCCCTTCTGTAGATCGCTGATGAGCACTATCCGGTGCGTTCTGAATTTTTGCTGCTCGTCGTTGATTTCATCATCCTCGATGGCCTCTGCCGCGGAGACCAGGGCCTGGCCGAGATTGGTCGAGGCCCAGCCTGGCGATAATTTCGATAGTTGTTCGGCTGCTACCGCTGTGCGGCGAGCCGAGTCCATCGCGTCCCACTGTTCGAATCCTATCAGTGTTTCCGTGCCCTGATCGAATTTCATCACGCAGACCCGGTCGGCTCCGCTCACGTCACTCAGCGCCGACTGTGCTTCGCCGATTGCCCGGGCCCACATGCCGGTTCGCCGCATCGATGCGCTGGTGTCGATCAGAAGGACTATTCGCCTGGCGATAGGGATCTGGGCGTCCCCGGCTTCGCGCGGGAAGAAGGGACGCGCAAACGCAAACGCAAGCAGGCACAATATTATGCACCGTAAAATCAAGAGCGGCAGGTTTTCCAGGTGGCTGCGATTCTTGAATCGCGGCACCGCAGTGCGCAAAAACATCAACGAGCTGAATGTCACGCGCTTGCGCGTCTGCCGGCGAATCATGTGCAGAATGATCGGCAGACTCACCGCGGCGATTCCCGCCAGAAATAAAGGATAAAGAAAACTCATATCGTCCTCCTGCCCTTCGGACGACCCCTGTGCCTGATTCTTTTACGGTGGCGCATCCGGTCCTGGAGAAAATCCAGCAGGGCCAGATCGAAGGGCCGGTCCGTCGGGAACAGATGATAGTCGATCCCGAGGTTCTGGCATATAGACTCAATCCTGGCCAGATGTTTTTCCAGCTTCCGCTTATAAGAAATCTGGGCGTCGGCCGGATCGACGTACATATTGCGCCCGCTCTCTATGTCCTGAAAAAGTGCCGGCGAGTCGAAGTCGAAATTTAATTCGGCCGGATCCAACACATGAAAGACCACAACGTCATGGCCGCCCGTGCATAGATAGCCAAGTTCCGGTTCGAGCCGGTCTATCGACGTCAGCAGGTCGGAAATCAGGATGATAAGACCTTTCTTAGTCAGCATTTCGCCAACGTGCTGCAACGGCGGCCCAAGTTTGGTGGAACTGCCCTGCGGAGGAGTCTCCAGCGCAACCATTAAACGGCGCAGATAACCAGCCCGGTTGCGGGGAAACATATACTGCCTGATCTGATCGTCGAATGTCGCCAGGCCGACGGCGTCACCCTGAGTGTAGAGAAAATAGGCCAGCGTCGCGGCCAGCGTGCCGGCGTACTGCGATTTTGTATAGCTACCGGAACCGTAGCCCATCGACCGGCTGTGGTCGATCAGCATGTGGCATCGCAGGTTCGTCTCGTCTTCGAACTTCTTTATATAAAACCGGTCGCTGCGGGCATAAAGCCGCCAGTCAATATAGCGTGGATCGTCGCCGAGAGTGTATTGACGGTACTCGGTAAACTCGACCGAGAAGCCGTGATATGGGCTTCGGTGAATGCCTTTCCAGAATCCCTCGACTATTACTTTGGCGCGCAGCTCCATCGACTTGATCCTCATCAGCGAGACAGGATCGATCAAACCCGTGCCGAGGGCGTCCCGCCCTCGAATCGCGGGCTGGAAGCCCGCGACACCACCGGCTTTGCCAATTGTAACCGCTGAGCCAGATTTTGAAGCTTTGTCTGTCATTATTTATGACTTTCCTTAACCGATTTCAGCAGGCGTTCGACAAGGTTTTCGATAACCACGCCCTCTGCCTCGGCGCGGTAATTGATCAATACGCGGTGTCGAAGCACCGGAAGTGCCAGCGCCCGTATGTCCTCGAAGCTCACGTGCGACCTGCCGTACAGCAGCGATCGGGCCTTGGCGCCCAGCACCATATATTGCGAGGCTCGCAACCCGGCACCCCACGTGACCCACTCGTTGATAAAGTCCAGCGAATTGTCGGGGCCCGGGCGAGATGCGGTAGCGATTCTCACGGCGTAACGCACCACGTCCTCGGCGATCGGAACCTTAAGTACGACATCGTGAAATCGCAGCAGGTCTTCGCCCGTGAATACCTGCTGGATCGGTTCGGGCTCCGTCGCCGTTGTCTGGCGAACGACCGTGACCTCGTCGTCTTCCGACAAGTAGTCGATCCAGACGTTGAACATAAACCGGTCGAGCTGAGCTTCCGGCAGCGGATACGTGCCTTCCATCTCAATCGGGTTCTGCGTCGCAAAGACGAAAAACGGCTCGCCCAGCGAGTGACATACCCCGGCGGCGGTGACATGGTGTTCCTGCATCGCTTCGAGCAGGGCCGCCTGTGTTTTGGGCGGCGTGCGGTTAATCTCGTCGGCAAGAATCATGTCCGCAAAGATGGGGCCCCTGACGAACACCATTTTTCGCTGTCCGTCGGTCTGCTGGAGAATCTCCGTGCCCGTAATGTCCGCCGGCATGAGGTCCGGCGTAAACTGAATACGCTGAAACTCCAGATGGAACAGTTGCGCCAGCGACTTGACCAGCAGAGTTTTCGCCAGGCCCGGCGCGCCTGTTATCAGGCAATGCCCGCCGGAAAGTATGGCAATCAGAAGATGGTCGATCACATCCTGCTGGCCGATGATAACCTTTGAAAGCTCGGCACCTATCTTCTGCCGTGCACTGCTGATCTGTTGGACTGCCAATCGTTCGAATTCGTATGCTTTCGTAGCCAAAATAATTTACCTCTTTCGTTGTAGGGGCAGGCCCGTGTGCCTGCCCTGGGCAACCACACAGGGTTGCCCCTACAGTTGTTGCCCCTAATGTGTCATAGCGTAAAACACGATATTAATTCCCAGTGGATATGCCTTTTTCTCTGAGAACTCATGAAAATACCATTCGTTCTCACCTTCGCGTTCCCATCCGTCACCGAGGTCGGTATTGTGGCAGATAAACGCCATCATCCGGCCGCTGTTATCATAGATGGCCTTATAATGAACCTGTTTCGCATCTTCTCGCTCCCATGTAATGCCGTAAGATCGCCCACGTAGAGCCTGGTCGATATTGGGGATCTGCGGTCTTTCCTTGAGTTCATACGGGACCTGGAATATCTTGTGGCTAAGTCCAACCTCGACCGGCTCACGATCGGGAAAAACACGCTTTATCTCATAGTAGAAATTGTCCCACTCGGCTTCGCCCCAGAAATCGTCGACCATCAAAAATCCGCCGTTCAGCAGGTAGCGACGGAGGCACTCAACCTCCTCTTCACTGAAGACGAGACGTCCGGGTTCGAGCATGTATATGAAGGGGTAGTTGACCAGTTCCGGGTCCGTTAGTTCGAGTACGATTCCTTCGGGATCGACTTCCATTGAAGTCAGTTGGTGCAGGCGAAAAGAAAAGTTCAAATCGCTATCGGGATAATCCGTTGCCCAGCTTCCGCCGCCGCCGCCGCGACCACGACCGCGACCGTACCCGCCCCCATAATCCCCGCCGCCGTATCCGGTCGAGTATCGGATTCTCACAAATGTGAAGATGTCATGAGAGAACTCCCGGTTGGGCGTCCAGTTGGGCACGCTCCTGCGATCGGAATATCCGCGATTGGAATATCTCCTTGCGAACACTGCGCCAGCTCCAACAAACGCCGCCATCAACAGGATTAGGAAGAGATACCTTGATCTTCTCATGGTGTATCCTCCTGAACTGCCGGCTCGCGCGTTTCATTGACGATCTTCAGCAATAGACGGTGTGCCTGGCGGAAGCGCGGAGCCTC
>Ga0265594_1003234_pt1 | contig 10976 bp, 3 predicted proteins | sample saktaG_11_FD_190147 | JGI IMG/M metagenome (GOLD analysis project Ga0265594, IMG submission 190147) | Saline water microbial communities from Sakinaw Lake, British Columbia, Canada - sak_2011_5_24_80m | ecosystem: Environmental > Aquatic > Non-marine Saline and Alkaline > Saline ... | reverse complement strand
TATCTTGCATCATCAGGAAGTGTGATAACGTTCCAATCACCGGCAACTTGATCGGCTATCGGAATCGTATAGATCGGAGCAATGAGCTGAGTGCCGGGCTGACCATCTACTCCGTCATCATCCCATGCGTACACAATGAGCTGCTGATTCACTTCCCAGAGGTAATATTTAATTCTGATAAGTTTAACAGGGTATTGATCAGGAGTTATTCGAACTGCAAGACAGTTTCCTGCTGCACCTGCGTGGTAACCCATTTCTGCGGTGCCGTCATCATACGCATATTCTACTGCAGATGCGACCTCTACATATGCAGAAGCTTCATTTGAATAGCCACTTTCATCAAGACCGTACACTGCAGTTACAACATAATAGTTTGTAGATCCAGAAGTAGGATATTGGTGGATGTAGGTTGTATCAGTAGCCGGGACAGAACCCACAAAATCATACGGGTCACCTGAGGTCAAGGAATTATAAATATTGTATTCACTAAGATCATCCTTTTGTCCTAATACAACAGTTTTACCATCAGGATTCTCAACCCAACCGGCAATATTCCAGTTATAATTAAAACCTTGAGTAGAAATATCTTCCCAGCCACCAAGATTAGTCCATAGCCATAGGCCATTTTGAGCAGGACCGGCACCGTAACCCGCAGGATAACCATTGGGTTGTCCAACTTCTGTTTGATTCATATGATAACCTATCCAATATTCAGTTCCATCGGCAATAGTAATTGGAGTCGTAAGTATGATTTCATTCCAATCACCAATAGTAGGATCAGTTACTGCCTCAGTAGTTTCGACAGTGGATGCCATTGGACCAGACCAAATATAGATCGTATAGGTGGTTGTTACTGAGGTTGGGAAGAATTGAACTTTTGTGATCTGCCCACCAACATAGGGTTGCATATGAGCCGAAGAGAACCTGCTGGCTGCATCCCATTCACCTGGATCATTTAATCCGATTGAACCGGCATTTGTGCCATCATCCCATCGAATCCATCCTTCCAAACCACTTGGAGGAGGACTCCAGTTAAGTTCAACAGTCAGATCCGGTAATGCTTCAGCAGTAAGATTTTCAGGGGGAAGAACCGGAGCAGGAATATAAGTGTATTTAAACATACCACCTGTAAATTGATCACCATTAAAGCCGCCGGCATATCCGCATTCATCATTTGCCCAATCCGTTGCCAGGAATTGTGTTCCGTCTGTTCCCGGGTATATCTCCCAGGTATGTCCACCGTCAACACTATATGAAGCACCCCTGGCGCCAGGTGTATCGGGATCTGCTCCTGTACTTACATACATATTAGTAGTTCCCGGAACATAAGCCATATCGTTATAATAAACTGTTCCTGTTGGATTAACTAATGTCCAGTTCACGCCACCATTAGAAGTTTCATACAGAGTTCCTGTAGTTCCTGCACCCTTATCTTGTAACAGACCGTTCATTGAGTCTTTGAACCAGATGTTCACATAAGTAAGATAACCTACAGGATTGCAAACAGTCCAGCTATAACCTTTGTCAATAGATTTAAAGACACGACCCTTATTAGTTCCCCACCAGATTGTATCTCCAAAAACATCATAATAGCCGACAATACCAAATTCACCTGCCAAAGGAGCGGGAATACTTTCTGCTGGAACCCGTGTCCAGTTTTCACCACCGTTAACAGTTGTGTACAGTTCATAATATCCACCTACAGGATCACCTTGAGCAAAACCAATATTCTCATCCCAGAAATGAACAACATTCGGGAAGCTTGCAGCATTTGTATACATACCTGCATCACCCTGACGAGTCCAGTTTGCACCACCATTAGAGGTATAATAAATACCCTGTGGATTAGTTCCAGAAGATTTAAACATTGGAACCCATGCTTTATTAGCATCCAATGCAAAAATCATAGAGAGTTCTAATCCCGAGGCATCATTAACTTCACCAGGTGTCCATAATTCACCGCCATTTGTAGTTTTGGTAAATTCTTGAATAATCGCACCTCCTGCACTTCCATCATATGCTGTTGCCCAGATGATATTCTCATCTAAAGTATGCATATAATGAATACCGCGAGAAGGTGTTGTAAAACCAGAAGCCTGTTCGATCCAGCCATAATCTCTACCAGATTTCCACAATTCATTAGAATTAGTAATTGGTACATATTGAGTTGGAACTTCAGGGCGTGCAATAACAGCAGTGGCTGATAGAAAAACAAAGAGTATTAGCAAACTAATCGTAAGATTTCTTTTCATTGTATCTCCTTTCTTTTTTCATATTAATAATCAATGAAACTTATCTTCTTTGATTTATTTACCTGATGTAATGTCAAGTAATATACAATTTTAATTTATTATACCGCTGGGGAGCTGACTACTATTATTGCATTTTTTATTATCACGATATCGAAACCTTCAACAGGATTACCCTCTTTATTTACCAATGTTAAATTTTCAATGGAAATACTCGCTTCGCCTTCTGCAATACCTTTGAAAGATACGGAAAACAAAACACCACTTCCATTCACCGGTTGATCATTTAAATTATTATCCAAAACAATTCCAATATTTAAGCGATCCGCTTCCTGTTTTGCTAATGTGATCGGTTGTAAATCATCCCAAAAACTACCAATAATGAAATATTCTTCAGGGACTTCGAGTATATCGGGATCAAATACGATTTCCGCAGTGATTCCGAATAGATCGGATACATCAATGATATTAATAAAAAGTTGAACACTTTCACCAATACTGATTATGTTTTCTGCCGGAGTGATCGTAACAGATAAATTCTCAGATGGACTTTCTAATTTCGAACAAGAGAATAAAACAACGCATGTTATCATAGATATGATTAATAATAATTGTTTTTTTTTCATCATTACCTTTACTTCATTAGTATCATTCGTTTTGTTGATATAATTGTGTCATCCAGTGTTAATACATATAAGTAAATACCGTTCCCAACTCGATTATTGTTCAGATCTCGACCATTCCAGTTAATCATATTTTCACCTGAATTTCTACCACAAAGATCTAATTTTTTTATTAATTGTCCTTTAACATTATAAATACCTATATATCCTGACTGCACATTGTCTTTCAAGGAGAATTTGATAGTTGTTGTTGCAGAAAATGGATTTGGATAAGTTCCATTTAGAACATTTTCTACTTCCGGCTCTATTGTAGGAAGTTTGATCCTTCTTGCAATAAAATTTTTTATAATGAGATCGGATTCACTATCACCGAGAGAATTGTATATTTCAATAAAATTACTTTTATAAGAGTCAATATCTACTTGCGGATTTTGAATATTTAAAGAAACAGAATGGCTTTTTCCCATATTCAATCCTATAGCAAGGACATCGCTGATATCAACAATTCCATCGCCATTACAATCTGCTGGAGCTGCTGCCTCGTCCTCCCATAAATCAGGAAATTCGTTAGCCATCCAATTATAGGAAATATTTTCTCTTGCATTTCCAGTTGAGCGGAAATATATGCCAATGGGAAGAATATCAAGTGTATCCACAATACCGTTATTATCTGTATCTCCCGGCCAAATTTGTGGATAAATATTTATATAATCCTCCTTATTAATTGTTGAAGTAGAATCATTTTCATCCACAATGCTTAAAGATACTGAATATCTTCCGGAATTCTGATAAATATGAGTAGGATTTTGTTCTGAGGATGTTTGTCCATCTCCGAAATGCCAATTCCATTCAACAATTTTTGCACAGACGTTTTTAGATTGATCTGTAAAATGGATTATTTGAGGAAGTGTACCGGAAACTTCATCTGCAGTAAATCTTGCCTGAATCCGGGGTAGGGTATCAACAATAGCTCTCATCATGATATTTTGTGGAATACCCATGTTGTAATCGTACCAAGTACCGGCAGTATATTGCCAGCTTCTGAAATAGGAGGGTCCGTTCGTATCAACACCTATCAAGCTGCTGTTTGAGCCCTCAAACCAACCAACATAGAAATCTCCATCCTCGATGATAATATTGTATCTGGAATCATCGGGAAAAGTAATAACATTCCAATCATTAGCAACGAGATCGGCTGTTGGGATCATATAGATCGGGCTAATGAGCTGAGTTCCGGGCTGACCATCTACACCGTCGTCATCCCATGCATAAACAATGAGCTGCTGATTCACTTCAGTGAGATAGTATTTAATTCTGATAAGTCTAACAGGATACTGATCCGGTGTAATACGAACTGCAAGACATCTTCCTGCAGCACCTGCACTGTAACCCATTTCTGCTGTGCCGTCATCATAGATATATTCAACAGCAGAAGCTATCTCAACAAAAGCTGATGCTTCGTTGGAATAGTTGCTTTCTCCTGCATCATACATTGCGGTAACTGTGTAATAATAGGTATTTCCAGATTCGACAGTTTCATCTGCGAATAAAGTATCTACGGTATTTCCGATAGGGTCATTATCATAGTTTCCGCTCTCTGATCCACGATATACGTTATAGCTGTTTGGAGGTGTTACTGTTGCATAAGTTGTAGTACATCGAATTCCCCATTCTCCATCGGGAAGACTGTTTGCTGCTGCAACGTCTGCCCATGTAGCCCATGCGCCACCGGTCAAAACATAACTATATTCACTTGGGACAGTTGATTCATCAAGAGAGCAGTCCACCTGATCGTTGCATTCAAAAGCAATTAAGAAGTTGTTCTGAACGATCCAGTCATCACCGGAAACGTCATAAGTGGCAGCTGCGCCAGCGGTTGTGGTTATAGGCATTGTATATGTAGGAGTATTCGAATATGAAGCGCCTTCTTTTTCATACACGCCAAGTGTAGTAGGACCGGCTAAGATTGAGCTGAAAATAGTGAATTCCATGATCTGGCATTCTCCGCCAACAGGGAATGAAGCGCCCATATAACTTGAACCTGTAGTGAAAGAAATTGCATTTTCAAATGATCCGTCATCCCACTGCATTGCGCCGCCCATTCCTGCAGGGGCATTCCAATAAAGATCAACAAAGCTAGTTTGTTCATTATAGTCTGCAACCAGGTTCGTGGGTGGTAAGACATCTAAAGATGCCAAGACTTGAAAATTATCAACATGGAGACCAAAGGTTGTCGGATTATCAGCATTGCTATGCAGTCCAATTCGGAACTGAACGGTTGTCCCCCCAAGTGCAGACATATCAGAGTATCCTGGCCATCCCTGTGAGAAGGGTGTCCAATCCGCAATACTACCTGTGAAGACATAGTTTGTTCCACCAGGATCACCTGTGGGATTACTTACAGACCACCAGTTACTCCATCCGGTGCCGTCATTATGACGAACTTTTACATCGAGATAATCACAATCAGGGAATGTGCCATCATCGAGCTCCGTTTGAACATACATATCCCAGGTAATATCTACATCTGCAGGAAGATCAAATTCCGGTGTGATGTAATAATTATTCATATATGGATTATAGGTTCCTGTACCAGGATCAAAGCAACCAGCAGCATGAGTAGGTGAAGGGGCAGCATCATCATCATAGATGTGCCAGAGCTGTCCACCCTCTGGAACATTTGAGAAAGCATTAAAACCAGTTGAATCATCACCGGAGTTATAGAAACTTGCAAGTGCAATATTATCAACAAAAACACCTATCCAGGTTGGATTTTCTGCAGTACACTCTGCCGGATCTGAGGCAAACGCAAAGCTAATGATCACGTTTTCTCCACTCCAACTGCCGGGAATAGTAATTGTGGTCGATGTCCAGCCGGCGGTTGAACCACCCCATCCAGGTATACCGGGAATACCTGAAGGGCATTCACCGTGCTCAAAACCAAAACTATACATACTGCTACTGTTGTAAGCAGGAGCACAATTAGTAAGCACAACTGCATCTTCATAATCTTCAGTAGCAAGACGAATTCTTATATTGAAACCATCCCAACCATTAAAGTTACCATATACACCTACATCTTCAATTGCACGGAACTGTTCAAAGGTCAGAACATTTTTTGCGCCGTTAGGTAATAGAATTTCTGGGGTATCAAGAACCTGATACCAGTGATCGAGATAACCGCCAGTAGTTCCCACATCAGGATCACCCATCCACCAGGACATACCTGAACCGCCATAAGCATTATATGTATCAATATGCCACATCGGAGAAGTTGCTGTTGCATCCCAGGTAGTCCAACCAGGGGCACCTGATTCAAATTTTTCAAAGAAAACATCAGTCATATCCCTGCTTTTAGTCTGAGCTGTAACCATTGGAAAATCAGTTCCGGAAAGAACAGGCTGCTCATTAATATGATGTACTTTGACCTTTGGAGCTTCTGCAAATACAATACCGGTCACAAGTACGAGAAGAGCAAGAACTGATATTACCTTTTTCATCTTTTCACCTTTCAAATCATTACATTTATAGTATATTGATTATTTTATGTATTTGTTCCTTTCATTGAACAATAGATGGTGGAGTCAAGTTTTTAAAGCACAAAAATAGACACATAACAAACGTTTTTATAGACTTTGTAATACAAGAGAGTGGAATACGGAGCAAGGACATTTTGAAACTTGAAAATTGAAACTTGATTAGTTAATTGGTTAAAGGAATTCTCAATTTCAAACTCGATAAAGGTAATTAATATTAACAAGCGTTCCCAAAGAGGGAACAGTTAAATTTGCTTCGCATTTAACGTCCTAAAGCTTGGGGAACGAGAGAAGAAATCAGCTAGCTGAGTATGGGAACAAGAGGAGGAGAATAGAACACAGAGAAACGCTGATGATGCTGATCGACACTGATTCAGAAAATATAATAAAGAAGACAATATATTGAATTCTTAATCTGTGAGGATCAGTTCAATCTGTGTTCATCGGTGTTCTATTACAAGATTGGTACTCAGTGAAACGAAGACTGGCGTTCTATTTATCAGAAAAAATACTGGATTCCCGTTTTCACGGGAATGACATCCTGTTTGGCTGTTTATAGTATCCAACACCATCGGTTTATAATAAGTAAAATACAGCATCGAGACGCTCGACGCACTCCAAAAAAAGAGAATTATCTTGTCACAAGTCGAAGAGCTTGTGACAAGTAATTCGCAGTATAACTCCCATCTTGAATAGTCAGGGACCAATCCCTGACTGTCGTGAGTGTGTCATGGAGTGGTCCATGACACCTCGAAAATAAGTAAAATACAGCATCGAGACGCTCGACGCACTCCCAAAAAAGAGAATTATCTTGTCACAAGCTTGTCACGGCGTAATGAAATGAATACGGATCGAAGAGCTTGTGACAAGTAATTCGATTGCTATCCTTCAACTTAATGCATGCTCATTCGACATGTATCAAGTTTTGAAAAAGTTTTCTATTTCAAGAGATACGTTCCCAAAGAGGGCATTGGGAACGAGAGGGAGTTTATGGGCTTTGGGAACGTGAGGAAGTGAATACAAAACTGGATTCCCGATCCCCAATCCAGTCTCCGCAAACTCCGCCTCGGCAGGCAAGTTGAGGAAGCTCTGGAATGACATTGCCCATTTTTTTGCGTGGCATGAACCACATTTAGGACAGCGTTTTATCTTCATTTTTATTTCATTAGATAATTTTCTATGGCTAAATAGTTGTCATATAGTTAATTAAGTGATATTTTAGCAACCACTTTTTGTATATTACGCCTAAATATAAGTAAAAAAAAAGGGAAGAAGGCGAACCTTCTTCCCTTGATCTATATGAGTTTCAACGCGAGTTATTTCATCAAGATCATCTTCTTGAGGAAGGTCTTGCTGTTAGTCTCAAGTTTGTAGAAGTAAATACCATTTCCAAGCTTCTTACCGTTCGCAGTACCATCCCAAACAACCGTATGTTCAGCATTAGGATCGAGGTCTTCATCGAGCAATATCCCAACTAACTGTCCTTTTATGTTGTAAATTGACAGTTTCACATGAGATCTATCTTTCAGACTGAATGCGAAAGTTGTAGAGTTGAGCATTGGGTTCGGGAAGTTAGCATACAGTTTAGTCTCTTTTACAGATATTTCACCGGCAGAAGGTGCATCAACAAACACTGTAACCGGTACAGTTACTACTCCGACATCAGGATCAGACACTATCTCGATAACAGCATTTAGTATTGTACCAATAGGATAGTCCACTGTATTGAGGAATACTGAGAGGATTGAGGTTTCACCGGCTGGTACTATATCAGTATCAGGATCAATAGTGATCCATGGTTGTACAACATCACCAGGAATAGCTAGGACAGTTACCTCAGTACCACTTGGACCTAATGGACCAACAACCGTCGTATTTCCAGTTGAAGTATCCGCAATACGTAACTCACCTGTAGTGCTATAAGCTGCAAGTAATACATTTCCACTTTCAGGATCCCAGGTTGCACTTTGGGCAAAGTTGGCATCGTATCCAAGAAGACCAACCAATGTTCCCGCACCAGTTGTCTTATCAATAGAAACAAGCACATCATCAACAATATCAACACCCCAGATATTACCGGCACCATCTATCGCTATTGCAATAATTCCATCAAAGCCGATAGGACCAATAAGTGTAGCTGTTACATTAACAGGATCAATTACATAAAGATTGGATTGATAGATATCAGTTTGGGTACCATAAAGTGTTCCATCTGTAGGATCACGCGAGAAATCTGTCCAAATCTGAGCACCAGTTGGTGGTAATGTTCCAGTCTGACTAAACGACCCATCTGAAACATCTATTGTGCCAAATAAGTTGGTTTGCCAAGCCACAGTTGTAATAAAATCATTTACTCCTGCAAGAAAATCTCCTGCAAAGAATGTTCCAGCTGTGATTGAGCCAAGAATCGTAAAGGAGGAAGGAACATCAACATCGAATGATACAAGCTCATCGTTCACAGCATCAACACCCCAAGCTGTAGAACCGCGGAACTGAATTGGATTAGAAGCGGAAGGTGTACCTGTAGGATCCGTGTCTATTAGTAAGGAAATAGGATCTGTTCCGCGAGGATAATCCGGAGATGCTGGAGGTAATGAAATACGGTTATCATCAGGATGAATGATCACTGCATCCCATTCCAATGGGCCATTGCCGGCATTTTGAATAGTAATATCTATCTGCACAGGGAAGTCGGGATGTACACTAGTATCAATACTCAACGGATCAACAACCATGATAGGAGCGGTAAGTTCAAAGTCTTGTGTAGTTGTCAGATCAACCACGATCACAACATCAGGTATTACCTGAGAATTGTATCCAACAGCAGTACATTCGACATTGTAGTTACCTACCATCATCTCTTCAATAGTGTATACACCTAAAGAGTCCGTGTAGGTTACATAGGTATAATCAGCGTCATTAGAAGCTGTGATCTCAGCGTCTTCAATTGGTGCTCCACCAGTTGCAGCAGTAACAGTACCATTAAGAATACCATATTCAGGGATACCGACTATTAATGTAACAGGAATTGTCACAGAAGGTACGCCCTGAGCTGATTCAAAGAGAATGTCACAGGTATGAACTGTTCCTAGAGGATCTTCACAAGCATCAAAGGTGACTGTTACTTCTTGGTATGCATCGCCAGGAGGAATAGTACCAGAGGAGGGATCGATTGTGATCCATGTTGCGAATGGAGCTAATTCATAAGCAACTATCAAGTTCGGACTCTGTTGAATATTAGCGAGAAGGATTAATTTGCCATCTGCACAGTAAGTCGCAGCACCGCCGGCTATTCCTTCATCAAATCCAGGAGCATCCGAGCAATCATGAGTTACGCCGGTAAGAGATTGTGTTGCGATGTCAAACTGTTGCATAATTGCATTTGACGATGGTTGTGCAAAAAGCCACAGATATGGTCCACCATCTGTATATTGATCATAAGCCGAACCATATACTGATGACGCAGCACCTGCGATATTACCATAAATCTGTGAACCGGTCATTGTAATTGCACCAAGTTCACCCCAGTTTCCGATCCAGAAACCACCATTGCCACCATCAAGTTCAGGATCATAAGCAATATGACGAACACCGGTAACTCCACTACAAGATACGGAAATCGTTCCAATTTGTGTCTGGTTCTCAAGATCCATTATATAAATGGTCGTAGAAGCAGGGCTGCCATAGAAGTAAGTTCCATCGTATGCCATGTCTCTTATGTTAGATACACCAGCGATAGTAAAATCGGACAAGTGAGTACCAGTCATATCATAACGAGAGAAATCACCTGCATTCCAAGTTGTTGTGTAGATATTAACACCATCTGTTTCTGTTCCTGGCATTGAAGGTGCAGTAGCATTGAAGTTGAAGAGAATATCCCAAGTGTCTTCAGAGGTACCACCTTCATAGATTCCGGAACTGAATGGTGCCATTTCACTATTCTCTAGAGTAGGAGGATCAGTTTGTAGATCATAATTAATACTATAATTAGTATCAGTAAGATTTTCTAAACTAGCATCCCAGTCAAGCGGAGCATTACCATTATTTGTAACAGTAATTGTTCGCGTACTAGTTCCACCAACAGGTACTGTTGCATCCGGGATTGAAGTAGGTTCGATATCCATAGTAGGATTACCAAGTATTACATTCAGTAATGTGGTTTCACCAACCAGTATCTCTACATCTTCTTCAATTATTGTACAATAGCCATCCTTGCTGAATGTAATATCATACAAACCGACACGCATTGGGTCAATTGAGTAGAATCCAAGTGAATCAGTATATACTGTGTTGTAGTCTAGGAAATCTGCATCTACTGCTACTCCTTCTAATGGAACTAAATCTCCATCGGTCACTATTCCTTCTAATGCACCATAATCAGGTGGGTCTCCAAAACCGATCAATACATCATCTATATACCAGCCAGGATATTGGACACTGGAATCTGAACCGAAGTGCCATCTGTACTTTACGGTTAAACCAAGATATGCAGAAACATCAAATACAACTAGCTCCCAGAATCCTTGGTTGTGTCCACAGAATATAGGTTCAGGATACAAAGGATTAGA
>Ga0265594_1003232_pt1 | contig 10983 bp, 5 predicted proteins | sample saktaG_11_FD_190147 | JGI IMG/M metagenome (GOLD analysis project Ga0265594, IMG submission 190147) | Saline water microbial communities from Sakinaw Lake, British Columbia, Canada - sak_2011_5_24_80m | ecosystem: Environmental > Aquatic > Non-marine Saline and Alkaline > Saline ... | reverse complement strand
CGGTACGGGAGACCGTGAAACTGATTGGCCGGCCGCTGGAAGGCGATCCGGATGCAAGCTTCCGGGCGATCGTTTCCGACGGAGAATTCGAGGACACGTTGGACGTTTTCATTGCCGTGACTGCGGTGAACGATCCGCCTGTTTTTACCTCGTCTGGATTGCTTGAAGCGACCGAAGATATTGAATTTGTCTATACGGTTGTAGCCGTTGATCCCGAAGATTCGACGCTGACCTACCAGTTTAGCGATTTACCGTCATGGCTGCAGCAAACCGGCCCGGGAACGGTTAAGGGAACGCCCGCAGAGGGCGTCCGCGATACGAGTTTCAGCATTTTGGTCAGCGACGGCGAACTAAGCACGGCACTCATCGTGACCATTAAAGCCATAGCGGTGAACGATGCGCCCTATTTCACATCGGCGGCCAGCATCCAGGCCAGCGAGAACCAGCCGTTTGCCTACACGGCCGAAGCCGCTGACCCGGAGCATTCGACGCTGAGTTATTCGTTTAGCGACCTGGCGAGCTGGATGAGCGCCGCGGGACAGAATGTGAGCGGAACGCCGCCGGAAGGCACGCGCACCGGCACCTTCATGGCCTATGTGAGCGATGGCGAAATGGGAGATACCCTGCAGGTCACGGTCAATGTTCAATCGGTGAACGACGCGCCCTATTTCACCTGCGTGGGTTTCGTCGAGGCGACCGAAGATATTCCGTTCACCTTTACGGTGACGGCTGAAGATCTCGAAGGCGCAACGCTGAGTTACGAGTTTAGTGGTCTGCCCGCCTGGCTGGCGATCGAGGGCTCCAATACGGTAGCGGGAACTCCCCGGGAAGGTCAGTCGGACACCAGTTTTACTATTGTCGTCAGTGATGGCGTCAATAGTGCCACGATGACCATCATGATCAATGTTCGGCCGGTCAACGATCCGCCTGTTTTTTCGGAGGAAACCGAGCAGCTGTATGCCCTTGAAAATGTGAATTTCGAATTCACGGCGCATGCCGAAGATCCCGATAACAGCGAGCTGACGTATACGTTCATGTCGCTGCCTGGTTGGCTGAGCATTAATGGTGCGGGCCAACTTTCCGGCGTACCGCCTGCCGGTGCACCCAACGTGTCTTTTACGGCAATCGCAAGCGACGGCGAGTTCAGCGATACGCTACAGGTAAAAATAATCATCCGCGGCCAAAACGAAGCACTTGTCATCACTTCATCCGCTGTGGCTACGGCCGTGGAGGACGATACTTTCCACTATACCGCCACCGCCAATCGCTTGAATAAAGCCGCAATTGCCTACAGTTTTGTTAATCTTTCTAGCTGGTTGCAGGCCGCTGCGGATTCGGTCTTCGGGAGGCCCCGCGAAGGCGTGTTGAATGGCGCTTTCCGGGTCATCGCTTCGGACGGTGAATTGGCGGATACGCTGGATGTGACCATTCAGGTTACACCGGTCAACGATGCGCCCGTCACAACCCCGCTTCCGAGGCAGATCATCTACACCTACGGCAGCTTCGAGCCGATTTTGCTGGATCGTTATGTCAGCGACGTGGATAATCCGGACGCCCAAATGCAATGGACGGCCTCCGGGAGCCAGAACCTGAATATTGTCATCGACGATTTTCGGCGCACCACTGTAACGCGCAAGGTGGAAGGCTGGACCGGAACGGAGACGGTGACATTTACCGTGAAGGACCCGGGTGACTCTACGGCCCAAGCCGCAGGGACCTTTACGGTACTCGCGGCAAATCCGCCGTCGATGGATGTGATCGGCGATATCACCATCATCGAGGATGTTCCCAAGTCACTGTTTCTTACGGGTCTGAATCCGGGAGTGACAACGGCCGCGAAGGGCCTGTCGATTTCGGCATTCTCGTTCGATACGGACCTGCTGCCGCATCCGCAGGTGAATTATAATTTCCCGGATAATGTGGCGGAATTGCGCCTGATAAACACGTACAATCAGAATGGCGAAACCAAGGTTCGCCTGACGATGGACAACGGTTTGCAGGAGAACAATATTTTCACGATAGATTTTAACGTGTCGGTAATCCCGGCCAACGATCCGCCGACCATGGACAATCCGGCCAACCAGATCATCGAGATCGATGCCGATACGCAGTACGTCCAGATTACCGGGATTGGGCCCGGCGCCGAGAACGAGTACCAGACATTGAGCCTGTCGGTGAACTCGAATAACCATGCCCTCATCGAGTTCCTGAGGGCCAGTCTCAACCAGGGCGCGACGAAGGGGCTGAACGGGACCAAATCGAACCAGCTGGGCGTTATCAAATATCTGCCTACCCGGGGAATGGACGGCCTGGCTTTGATTACCCTGGCCCTGAGTGATAACGAGCAGATGAATAACCTGACCCAGGAGAGTTTCTTTATCGCGGTAAACGCCCTGGAGCCCTGGATGGATCCGCTGGCGGATATCACGATTGACGAGGATGAGTCGCTTGTGAATGTGCCCCTGACGGGGATCAGCGGCGGCGTCTGGGAAATCGTACGCAATATGGAATTGTTATTCTTTACCAATAAAAACGAGCTGATTTCCAGTACGGTTCTCGATTATACGTACGGCAGCAGCTCGGGAAACCTGGCGATTACACCGCAGCAAAACAAGAACGGTAAAGCCAGTATCGCCGTCATGCTGAAGGTCACTTCCATCAGCGGCAAGGTCAAAACTTTTACGCGTCTTTTCTCGCTGAATATTGTACCGATCAACGATCCGCCCAACCTGGATGCGATCACCGATATCTCGATTCTCGAAGACGCCGGGAATTCGACCCTGACTCTGACCGGAATCAATACCGGCGCGCCGAACGAGGTTCAGACGCTTACACTGAGCGCCATCTCGAACAACACGTCGTTGATTTCGAATCCGGTCATCGATTATGAGAGTGGTTCGACCAACTCCGTTCTGCAGTATGCGCCGCTTAAGGACCAGAACGGCCACGTGGAAATCACGGTTTATGTCAATGACGGCGGCCTGGAAAACAACATTACCCGGAGAACATTCGCCATCAATGTGCAGGCGGTGAACGATGCGCCGACCCTGGATAAACTCTATAATCTTCCGCTGGAAAGTTCCGAAGCGGCCCGAACGTTCAGCATCCCGCTGACCGGAATCAGCACCGGAGCGGCCAACGAGCCGGATCTCCTGAGCATTACGGCGCTTTCCGATAAACCGACGGTTATTCCGATTCCGGAGATTGTCTACACATCGCCGAATGCGACCGGGGAATTGAAGTTGACTATTCCGGCGGGCGCAATGGGCGCGTCGATGATCACTATAACAGTGAACGATGGCCAGGCCCTGAACCAGACGATCAGCCGCAAATTTTCGGTCATGATCAGCTCCCCGCAGGCCCCCTCGATGAACAGTATCGCGGATCTTACGATTGACGAAGATGCCGAAGAGCAGACGGTGAATCTCACGGGGATAACCGGTGGAAGTCTGGCGGGTGACATTCAGGTGATTGCCGTCTGTGAAGACACATCGCTGATCTGTGGGACGCGGGTGATTTATGAGAGTCCGCGGGAGGAAGCTGTCCTGAAATTCACGCCGCAGCCGGATCAGTTCGGTAAAGTCGATCTGGTTGTGACGGTGGAACAGGGCGGTTTCGAAAGCACGGAAATATTCGGTGTGGAAGTCCGCAAGGTAAACGACATGCCGACCCTCGATGAAATCAATACGGTCACAATTTTGGAAGATGCTTCCGGATATCTGCAAACCCTGACCGGTATCGGCTCCGGCGCTCCCAACGAGTACCAAAATTTGACGATCAAAGCCACCGCCGTGAATCCGGCGCTTTTCCGGAACCTGTCGATCAATTACGAAAGTCCGACGGCCAGCGGTGGATTGTGGATGATCCCGGCTGCCGATGCGAACGGGCAGACCGAAATAACCGTGAGCGTCACGGATAACGGCGATGGAAACATGCAGGATAAGCTGACGAAAACCCGTACCTTCACCGCCATTGTCGAACCGGTAAACGACGCGCCCGCGATTTCGATGATTTCTGATCAAACTACGGATGAATTCGAGCGCACCGGTGTGATTCACTTTTCCGTGAGCGATATCGATAATGATGTCAGCGCCCTCTCCATTACGGCCGTTTCCGGTGATCCGGCAGTCGTGCCGCAGGATAGCGTCCAAATCACCGGCAGCGGTACCGATTGCGCGCTCATCATTTGTCCGGCATGCAATCAATTTGGGTATGTGCCCGTGTCCGTGACGGTAAGCGACGGGCAGCTCAGCACCGGGGAAAGCTTCATCCTGACTGTCAATCGCATTAACGATCCGCCGGTGGTCATGACCTCTTCGGATTCAGCGGAGGTGGATTTCGATGAAGACGGCGAGGCGGTGATTTTCCTGGATTCGCTGATCACCGATCCGGACAATGAATTCTGGGAACTGGTCTGGCAGGTGTACATCCTGAATGTCCAAGTGTCCGGCGATGATGGCGGTACGTCTTCATCTATCCAGAACGGCCCGTCGGTGAAAGGCCATCCGGCAGCTGCGGGTAAGAAGACCGGTAACGCTGTGTTAAGCCAATTGACACTCGACAATTACGGGGTTGAGGTCGTGGTAGACACCGTCAACCGCAAGCTGGACGTGATCACGCCGCAGAATTTCTCCGGCCTGATCGATGTGCTGCTGACCGCCACCGATCCCGCCGGTCTGTCCGATAGCCTGCGTTTGTCCATCCGCATCCTGCCGGTTAACGATCCGCCGATTTTCGTTGCGGCGATTCCAGATGCCGGCTGGAACGAAGATCAGCAGATCAGCCTGTCGATCGCGAACTGGCAAGCGTACGTTTTCGACATCGATAACCATTTTGATGAACTGACCTGGAAGATCGCAAACGGCAGACACAATACCGGCACGATCAGTGCCGGCAAGCTCCTGATTACACCGGCCCGGGACTGGAACGGGGAGGATACGCTTAAAATCATCGTATCGGATGGTGAGTATGAAGATACCACCATGATCAAGCTGTCGGTTCTGCCGGTCAACGATGCACCCTATGATTTTGCGCTGCTGACGCCGGCCGATGCCGATACATTCCGCAACCAGGATCTGCGCAGTATAAATTTCAATTGGGAGCCGGCGCTGGATATCGACGGCGATCCAGTCTCCTATACTTTCTACCTGTCAGGGCCCGAACTCGATACCGTGCTCGTGGGGCTGGAAGAAGCCGAACTGGAGTTTGACGGTCGAAATTCGGTCTTCTTCGGCGAAACGTACACCTGGTACGCCGAAGCCAGTGACGGCATCGAAACCGTCCGTTCGCTTGGCTTGAGCAAACTGGTGATCACAGTACCGCAAAAGTTCATGCTGTCCCAGAATTATCCGAATCCCTTCAATCCGCTGACGACCATACGCTACGAATTACCGCAGGCGACCCGGGTGCGGGTGGATGTTTACAACATGCTCGGCCAGCACCTCCGGACGCTGCTGAATACCGATCAGCGCGCCGGGTATTACAGCGTCGATTGGGATGGACGCAACCTGAACGGGGTTGATATGGCGAGCGGAGTCTATTTCCTTGTACTCCGCACTCCGGAATATGGTAAAGTGAAAAAAATGGTACTGGTTAGATAGGGAGTGAAACCATGAAAACGAGCAAATCCCAAATAGCGTTTGTCTGTCTCATTCTCCTATTTGCCTTTATCGCAACCGGGTGGGCCGTCGAAAAGATGGAGCAGAATACCGCGCAAAAATCCGGTGGTCTTTCGTCTATTCGACTGCCGTACTATTTCAAGAAGTTATATTACGGGATCGGCTTCGGTCCGGTGATCGGCGGAAGCGGCAGCAACCCCTTCCGTTTCCAATCCGTGGCTTTTATCCGGCACCCGCTCTACCATTTTGTGCAGGGCGAACTGGCCCTGGGACTCAACGGGCTATCGAGCGGAACGGCCGACCGGATCAGCCTGAATCGTTTCGACTATAAAGTCCTGGTCGGTTTGGAAAACCTGTACAATTTCGATGTCTGGAAACCCTATGCCTACCTGGGGCTGGGACAGAGCCGCTATAATATCTGGGTGCCGGATTTCTACGGCCCGAAATACAAGGGCAATATGGCTTATGTTCCTTTCGGGATCGGCACCTATTTCCGTTTTCAGGACCTGGTAGCGTTTGACGCGAGCATCGGCTACAATGTTTTTTTGAAACGCAAAGCGGACTACGCCCAGCACGGCCCCAAAGGATACTTAACGCTGCAGGTTGGGGTTTCCCTGGTCGGTTCGCGTGATCTCAGCGATTGGGACAAAGACGGCCTGATCTACCGGGATGAGAGGCTGAACCACAGCAATCCGCGCAATCCCGACAGCGATATGGACGAGCTGAACGATCGCGATGAAGTGCTCGTGTTCAACACCAATCCCAACAAGCCGGACAGTGATGAGGACGGTATTTTAGACAATCTCGAAGTGCAGAGTTACCACACTGATCCTAATTCAGCCGACACCGACGCCGACGGACTGACCGATGTAAAGGAACTGTTTACTTATTCTACCGATCCCCTGAAAGCGGATTCAGATAACGATCAGCTCAATGATTACGTCGAGCTGGAACAGTACCGGACGGATCCATTGAAAGCCGACACGGACGCCGACAGCCTGAACGACTACATTGAAGTGATGCAGTATAAAACCGATCCGAAAAAGCAGGATAGCGATGACGGCGGCATCAAGGATTTCGCCGAAATAAGTCGCGGCAGCGATCCGCTGGACGGTTCGGATGACATTCTCCCGAAAGGCAAACCGATCGTTCTGGCGGGGATTTTCTTCGAGTACAAGAGCGCCCGCATCGACACCGCCGCCTCCCAGGTGCTGAAGAAGGTTGCCGAAAGTCTCACGGCGCATCCCGAAATCCGGGTGGAGATTCAGGGCCATACGGACAACGTCGGCAGCCGGCGCTACAATTTGAAATTGAGCAACGACCGCGCGGAGGCTGTCGAAACGTACCTGATCCGGCTCAGCGTGCCGGCGGAGTGCCTGCGTCATGCCGGCCTCGGTTTTGATTTTCCGCGGGCGGATAACGCCACCGAAGAGGGGCGCAGTCTGAACCGCCGCATCGAGTTCGTGCGCCTGGATACCCTGGTTAAAGTTGAAAAACCGATTACAGCGCTTCAAACTCTCGATCTGAAAACCGGTGAAGCGCTGGTACTCGAAGGCGTCTATTTTGACTACAAAAGCACCGCGATCAATGAACCCTCCCGCCAGGTCCTGGCCAATGTCGTCAGGTATCTGCAGGACAATCCCGGGATCGTGGCCGAAATACAGGGGCATTCCGATATGGTCGGCAGCCGCGCCTACAATCTCACTTTAAGTACGCAGCGCGCCGAAGCGGTCAGGGATTATCTCGTAGCCCGAGGCCTTGATGCCGCCCGGCTGCAGGCCAGGGGTTATGCCTTCGATAAGCCCCGCGCCGTCAACGATACGCCGCAAGGCCGCCAGTTGAACCGCCGCATTGAGTTGCTGAGATTGGAGTAATCCAACGACCGAATCGGGCTCAAAAATTTAATATGAAAAGCCGGTGATAAACCGGCTTTCCTGTTTTGCGTCTGAATCCAGCGCCGGCCGTTGTCTATTGATTGGGCTGGAAAGATATGCCTGGTTTCGCCGGGATACCGTCCAGTCGGATAAAGCATCCTGGTTCATCGCTCAGAAAGTGCTTCCGCGCTGACGGTTCTTAGTTCTCAGGAATTCAAATTAATAATTGCATCTGTTGGCGTAATCTCGTATCATTGTTCAAACGTATGGTAACGATCAGAACAGGAGCGCGATATGCCGCAGTCTTTATATTTTGAAACCATGATGGGGCCGATGGTACCGAGTCGCGGGAAAGGGCGCTCCGGCTTTGACCCGATGCAAAACCCGGCAAGATTCAAGGTAAATTAAAATGCTGCCCGTGAGATTACTATGATGAAATATATTTTTGGGGTTTTCCTGATCATTTCAGTTGCGCTTAACGCCCAGCCAATCGATACGACTCAGGTTAAAAATATTCACAAAATGGAATCACAGATCGATTCACTGCGCAAGACAATCCGATCGATGGACAATGAATTGCAGCTGATTAAACAAAATATGGTGGAAGGCAAATCGGATGTTGATGAGTTGATCGCTTTGCTTAATGACGAAGATGTGGAATCTGTGAGTGTGGATTCCCGTTCACGACGCAAACGGGTGGATGCTCTTTTAAAAGCAATCACTGAACAGCCGGGCCAGCTTCGATTTAATGGCGGCACAACGACTATTCTGCAAAGCGGGTCGGATGATCACCAAAGACATACTACCGGCGCCGGGTCGTTTGACATTTACGCGCATACCGCCTTTGGTCCGAACACCCTGTTGTTTTTCGATTTTGAAGCAATTGGCGGCGATGGCCCCGATGAATTTTATCCCAACTTTGCCGGCTTGAACAGCGACGCCGGTTCCACGCGGGACAAAGATGGGGTTGATCGTCTGACCGTTCTGGAAGCCTGGGCTGAATTCACGATGTTGCATAAAATAGTGACCGTAACCGCCGGTAAAATCGACATGACCAACTATTTTGACAACAATGCTTCGGCCAACGATGAGACAATGCAATTTATCAGCGGCGCTTTTGTGAACAGCGCCGCCTTCGCCGTGCCCGTCAATTCACCCGGCGTGCGCCTGCGCAGCACGCTGTACAATCGCTTTCATCTCCAGGCCGGTCTTGCCAGCGTAAATAATCCCGGCTGTGATTTATTGGAAGACATTTATAAAATAGCAAGTCTTGGATTCACGCTTTTCCCCGCCTCCGATTTTGAATCCAATTTCCGGTTTTACACCTACCGGAATCCTTTGGCTGACGACGCAACGGGTTGGGGCATCAGTTTTGACAAGGTCACTTTTGGTGTTTATAACATCTTCGCCCGTTACGGTCAAAATGACGCTGAAATGGCGGAGTACTGGGGCCTCAAATCCGCCTGGAGCATCGGAACACGCTTTGTTAAACAAATTTCCGGACAGACCACCGCACTGGGGTTGGCTTTTGGAGAGAACAATCCCCATCTGAAGAATCTGAAGAATGAACAGATCCTGGAAATATATGCCCGCCGTCAGTTCAATAAATGGATGCATCTGTCGCCCCATTTGCAAATCGTTTGGAACGCAAACGGCAGCTCGGCACAGCTGATAATTTTTGGTATCAGAACCCATTTCAACTTTTAAATTAAGTGATAGAATTATGAGAGATATTGGTGAAATTAGAATAGAACAGTTTTTAACACGATGAATGAATCAGAAGAAGCAATCGCCCCCGGTCAACAATGCCTGCGTTAAAAAACAATCCCCAAACCTGCCCAAAGCGCGGCCCGAAGAAAGCCGCAGGCTACGTCCGCCTGATCGCCTGAAAGGCAGGATGGATTAAAATATGCTTAAAATCCCTCTCAACGAAATTGAACTCACGGCGGTCCGCTCGCAGGGGCCCGGCGGACAAAATGTCAATAAAGTATCCACAGCCATTCATTTGCGGTTTGACATCATGAATTCTTCCTTACCGGAACAGGTTAAACAACGTCTTATGAATTTGAACGATAGCCGTATTACTAAGGACGGCACACTTATTATCAAGGCTAAAGAAGAACGAAGTCAGAAGAAAAACAAAGAAGTCGCCCTTGATCGATTAAAAGAACTGATAAAAAGTGTAGCATCTGAACCCAAAAAGCACACAGCGACAAAGCCTACGGTCAGTTCGCGGATTAAACGCCTTGAGAATAAATCCAGGCATGGGCAGAAAAAAGCACTGCGGGGAAAAGTTGATGATATACAGAAACCCGAAATGTAATTTGTCTGCGATGTGACATAGATATCGACAGGTAATCATACTTGGGAGGAACCGATGCAAAGAAGCGTAAAACGAGTTCTCTTCTGGACTCCGAGGGTTATGTGCATTCTTTTCGCGCTGTTTTTGAGTCTGTTTGCCATGGATGTATTCGGTGAAGGTTATGGCTTCCGGGAAACAATTCTTGCTCTCCTGATCCACCTGGCCCCGGTCTACCTTGTGCTTATTGTATTGATCATAGCGTGGCGCTGGGAATGGATTGGGGCGATCCTGTTCAACGCTTTCGCGGTGTTTTACCTGGTATCGGCCTGGGGGCGATTCCACTGGAGCGCTTATCTGGCGATTTCCGGACCGCTGGTCCTGGTGGGTGTTCTTTTTCTGTTCAACTGGATTTATAGAGCCCAACTGCGAATGCTATAGTTGAAGCCTGACAATATGAATTAACCTTACTCTTTCAACCGGCAGGAGGTTTTATCTTATGGAACAAACTGATTTCAAAATCTATGCATATCGATGGGTCGTGCTGTTTACGTTCATGTTCGTCGTCGCCATCAATCAGCTCATGTGGATAACCTTTGCCCCGATCACGGGCAGCGCCGCCGCTTATTATGGCGTTTCGGATCTCAGCATCGGTCTCTTATCCATGAGCTTCATGATCGTCTATATCATCATATCGATCCCGGCCTCATGGGTGATTGACACCTATGGCATCCGGGTTGCCGTGGGCATCGGCGCAGCCATGACGGGTATCTTTGGCTTGATGCGGGGTCTCCTGGCGCCCAATTACACTTTCGTGCTTATTGCGCAGATCGGGATCGCCATCGGACAGCCCTTCATCCTCAATGCGGTGACGACCGTGGCGGCCCGCTGGTTTCCGATCCGGGAACGCGCCACAGCAGCGGGCCTGGGAACTTTGGCCATGTACCTGGGCATCGTCGTGGCTTTGGTCCTGACTCCCTATCTTACGATCCATTCTCAGATCGGCGGCATGCTCCTGACCTACGGGATCGTTTCCATGATCGCCGTCGTGGTCTTTTTTGTATTGGTCAAAGAACGTCCTCCGACGCCGCCCTGCCGCGCCGATCAGGAAGAGCGTTCCCTTGTTTTTGATGGTCTCCGCGAATCCCTGCGAATGAGGAATTTTATTTTTCTGATGATTGTCTTCTTCGTA
>Ga0265594_1003230_pt1 | contig 10988 bp, 16 predicted proteins | sample saktaG_11_FD_190147 | JGI IMG/M metagenome (GOLD analysis project Ga0265594, IMG submission 190147) | Saline water microbial communities from Sakinaw Lake, British Columbia, Canada - sak_2011_5_24_80m | ecosystem: Environmental > Aquatic > Non-marine Saline and Alkaline > Saline ... | reverse complement strand
TTGGGCACCGACTCAACCGATGTCATCGTTACTGAGGATGGCAGCACGGTCGAGTTTACCTTCATGGGGGATGCGGTGACCTTTGCCTACACGGTAACGGCGTCAACGACTGTGGGAAGCTACAGCTTCTCCGGCATAGTTAAGGACGAGGACCTGAATGAGGACACCGTCGGCGGCGATACCGATATAGAGGTGAGTCCTACTCCTGAACCTCCCCCGGGCGAATTCGAAGGCACACTGGCTGAGGAGGAAATCAGATACCTAACCACCATACCGGCAGGGGCCACCGATCTTGTGATAATCCTCTCGGCAACTGCCGAACTTGACCTCAACCTCTATGATGGCGGTACCTTCGTTATTGGCTGGGGTGGTGAGATTGACTCGTCAGGCTCAACCACGGGCACTTACGAAGATGATACCTTCGCCTATAGTGGCTGGGATGGAGAGCAGGAATCCATCAAGAGCGTTGGGCCGCTTGGCCGAGCCTACGACTTAAAGGTCTACGGCTATCAGGCTGGCGACTATACGGTGACTGTGAGTTATGTTACCGGTGCGCCGCCAAACCCACCGCCAGCAATAAGCATTACCGCGCCCGCTACCATGGCGCTGGGAGATCCAGTGACGGTAACGGTCTCCGCCACTGACGATGATGATGTGCGGTTGGTAATGTTCATGGTTTCCAGCCCTTATCCCGAGGAGTCGGGTTTTAATAGCTCCAACGGGGAATATGAGAACCTCATCGAATTTGTAATGAGCTTCGCTGATGAGGCCAGCCTTACCTTTACCCCAGGCTGGGTGGGAACCTATACCGTTGAGGCCTTGGCCTACGACCTGTTGGGCAATGGCACTCCCGAAGCTACCCCGGTGACAGACACCTTTGTGGTGTCGGAATAAAGGGATAGCTAAAAGACTTAATTGAGAAGTGTGGGGCTTATGGCCCCACACTTCTGTCTAAGAAGAACTGGAGAAGGCGGTAGAACATGCAAGCCTACTGTGTGAAATGCCACACCAAGCGGGAAATGAAAGATGCTAAGGCCATAACCATAAAGAATGGTCGGGCGGCAACCCAGGGTGTCTGTCCGGTGTGCGGCACCAAGATGTTCCGCATTGGCAAAGGCTAAGGCTAACATAACTGCGTTTTAGTGCGACCCAAAGGCGAGAAAAAGACATGGCGACCAGAGATCAAATAGAGGACCTGCTCTTTTTCCACCCTGATATGACCTATCAGGAGATAGGGAAGATCGTTGAGCGCTCAAGGCAGTGGGTGCACCAGGTCGCCCGGGAGGCCGGGCTAGCAAAGGAGTCTCGCCTCTACCGCCGGGACATAACCGTGGAGAAAGTCCTTGAGCTCTATTATCATAGTAACCTTCTTATTAAGGATATTATTTCAATGTTTGGTTGTACTGAACGCACTATCACCAGGCGGTTGAGAGCCGCTGGAATCAGCCCAGGTGAGACTCACTCCCGGAAAATGAAGCTGCGTTGGAGCCGGGCAAGGGAAGCAGCCAGGGTGGCCGAGAGGAATACACCGGCGTTGGTATAGTGGAATGACTAATGATAAGAGAAACAATCCAGGCAGGCTATTCAAGCCTAGGCCGGGAGAACTTGTAGTTGTCTGTGCTTGGTGTGGCAAGGAGATAAGGAGAAAACCTGGTGATGGGCAAACAGGAATATCCCACGGAATTTGTCCTGACTGCCTGCAAAAATTGAAGGAAAGGAGGGATTAGAGATGGAAACAAAAACTATGGCTCAACCTTTAGAGAAGACTGGGGAGAAAGGGGCAAAGGTGCAGATATATACGCCCACCCACATTTGCACTGGATATGTCTCTTGCCCTAGCCAGCGGCGGCTTTTGGATCTCCTCAACGGCATACCGTTCAACAGTGATGAGTTCTTACGTGTCAGCTTCGCTCAAATGCGCTTTCCAGATGGAACAGAGGCGGCGGTGCAATCTGCCCACATTAACAAGGCCAATATCCTCTTTCTAAAGGAAATCGGAGACGAACATAGAGGGCTTGGTAGCCAAGTTGGGCCTCAACCTTATCCCTATGTGGCCAAGCCAACTACTAAAGCGGTAAAGCTGTATATGCCGTTCCACACCCTGACCGGCCAGATACAGTGCACCGAAAGGAGGCGCGTAGTGGATGTGCTGTTGAACTCGGAACTGAGGTTCTTTGCCCTGACCAATGTCGAGATATGCCCCCTGGCGGGTAGCAGCGAGTCAGGGATCAACTTTGTAGCTGTGAACAAGGGACAAATCCTCTCTCTAGCAGAGCTAGCGTGAATGGAGGTGCACAACACCCATCTCCTTTGTGAGTAGGACCGGTGTGAAGGCAGGAGAATTTAGTGAGCAAGTTGTTTGGCGGTATCTGTATCGCTCTTCTAGTGGCCTTTCTTGCGGGAGGCTGGTATTTGGGTCAGGTTCACAGTGAATTGGTGGAAACTAAAATGGGGTTGCTTGCTGCCGAAAACACTGCCGCTGCTCTTGAAGACCAACTGGCAACTCGGGAAAGCGAATTGCTGTCCCTAAAACAGGAACTAGAGGAGGCGCAACCGAGACATTTCAGCTCAACAGAGGAACTCGAGGTCTGGCTGGCTAACGATGACACCAACCAGAGGGAGTATTGTAGCGACGAGTTTAATTGCATTAACTTTGCTCTTATGTTACAGCAACGGGCTCTTGGCAGCGGTTACATTTTATCCACGGAGGTTCTGCCCGTTGGCAGCCACTGGGTGAATATCGCCATCATCGGCGACAGAATCTACCTTATAGAGCCGCAGGACGATAGAGTAATACTGGAAAAGAAAATAAACAGAGGTGAGTCAGGATGAGTCTCAATAGAGAAGACAATATAAGAAGGTTACTTAAGCAGGTATATAAGCCGGTAGCCGCGAGCCCTGAATTCAAGGAGGGGCTGCTGAAGCGTTTAAGGCAAATTGTTTCTGGCTGGCGACACCGTGAGGGTGAGAGTGACCACAAATAGGCATGATGAGGTAGTTAAGTTAAGAGAGACTGGGGCTACTTATGCCCAGGCCGGGCGCAAATTGGGGATAACCAAGCAGCGGGTGGGGCAAATTCTCAAGCCGAAACCCAGACGACAAAAGGCAGACCCCGACTCTAAGGTTATGCTCACCACAAGAGATGTAGCTCATCTCCTCGGGCTGCACGCTAATACGGTGAGGCGGTGGAGCAACCAGGGGTTAGTAAAATCATACCGTATTGGCTCCCGGGGTGACAGGAGGTTTAAGCGAGAGGACGTAGATGACTTTCTCCAGGAAACAAAGAGTCCTAAGGACTAGAGTTTTTGAATTGCACAACCCCAAATGCGCGAACATATCTGAGTTAGCCCGAGCTATGGGAATATCAAGGTCCCAGCTTTATCGGGTAAGACAGGGGAAACGCCACATCAACCAGGGATTCATCGTTGGTGCAGTAAAAGCCTTCCCCGGACACAAACTTGATGACCTTTTCTATGTTGCAAAAGAAGGTGGTTAGCCATGACTAACAACATGGGGAATCTAGGTAGACTAATTAAACAGCAAAGAATTATGAGTGGGCTGACGCTACGGCAGCTTAGTCAAATGTCAGGTGTATCCTCATCCCATCTGGGTCGTATAGAAAATGGCGGGCGTTTCCCATCGGCGCGTATTCTAAAAAAGATTGCCCAGCCTTTGGGCTTCCAGGAAGAGGCGCTGCTTGTCTATGCCGAATATCTGTCACCCTCTGCCAGCGAGGATGATAGCGAGAAACATTTTGGGAAGCTAGACCCTTATGTAGCTAAGGTGTTATCTGAAGAGTCTGTTGAGGTGCAACGCACTGTCATTGGAATCCTCAGTATCTTGAAGTCTATGGAGAAGGGGGTCTTTCTGGGGAATGAAAACAAGTGATAGGCGGGCTCTGCCAGGGGAAACTGGGGCGCCAGGGGTCTTCTCATCAGCCCACAGGCTTAAATCAAAACCTCCCCCCCCCGTAACCGGAGCCCCAAGGGGGACCGGGGAATTACCCCGGTCTTCGAGCTAGTATATACTACCTTTGTTCTGTATGTATGGTTTCTGCCATAATATAATAAAACTTGTATTGTAGGAAGGGAGGGTCAATGCTCTTGATATTTGGCCCTCTACTTTTTGGCTTTTTGCGACCTATCCCAAATAGGTGTATCACATATGTATCCTTTTGGTGGAATGACAAGCATGTTTTTGTTAAAGTAGTGATATGACTGATCCTTTAACTCTAAAACAACGCAGCCGACTCATGGCCAAGATACATGAGAAGGACACAGTGATAGAGCTAAAAGTGCGGACGAATCTCCATAAAAGGGGATATCGCTTCCGTAAAAACGTTGTCGGACTTCCCGGACGTCCAGATATAGTCCTTCCCAAATACAGAGCGACTATCTTTGTTCACGGATGTTTTTGGCACGGACACCCGAATTGTAGAAAGAGCCGTCTCCCCACAACGAACTACGCTTTCTGGGAAGAAAAACGCCGGGCAAATCTCGAACGTGATGCTCGGAAAATAGCCGAATTGGTCGGATCGGGATGGCGAGTCGCTGTAGTATGGCAATGTACTTTGGAGAAGCCAGCATCATTCTTGCATACCATTGATATACTTGAGAAATGGATAACCTCGGAAGAGAGTCGCTGTGAAATACCGAGTAGTCAATGACGCCGCCCTACGTTTTCCCCCAGTCGTATTTCTCAATACTCTGAATCAGTTTGATGACTCTACCCGCATCCGTTCCCTTGTCTAAATACGATTTGTATGAGGCATAAGCGTCTTCAATAAGTTGCTGATACATAACGACACGTATGCTCTTTTCCCCAAGCGATCGTCTCGACATGCTTTCCTCGGCGGGATTCGTCCATTGTCGTAATTTTCTCCCCACAAGACATACGACTTCAACCGGTTCATTACCACGTCCGACGGTCTCAAGGATCTTTGCGAGAGCCGTCCTATACTTATCGACTTGTCCCATGATCTCAACATCGTTAAGTATCCGGTCTGCTCTTTTCAGCTCTATAATCACGTGTTTTCCCGAAGGGTTCTTGTATTTGATATCAATTCTACCACTCTTCTCTTCGGAAGTCAGTTTAGCGTCTAGTTCTCCCCATTCCTTTGCTACGTTCTCCTCCATCAAGGGGGATTCTGTCGCCCTGTCCCATGACGGGTCCAGCAACCACAGGTGGTCGTAGAGATACTGCTGAATTATTTTCTCAAGGCTGGCTTCGTCTACATGATTTTTAAGGGTGTTAATCACCGACAATCGCCCTTTGGTGATCCGGTGATACAATGCTGCTTCAATATCGTCATGGTTCGCGAATACTTCCGAGAACACCTGAATGTTCTCCGGTAAGACGTTCTCCAATGCATCAAGGTTATCCTTATAGCGAAAGCTCTCGAATGCCAACACGGCATGGCTTAATAGAGTCCTTTTTTCCTCGTCGGAATCTAGTGACAGCTGGTTGAGCTTACCGAATAACGACTGGGCACGCTTTTTATTGTCCTTCCCGAGACTGTTGAACCATTCGTCGATAGCAGGTACCTCTAAAGCCCACTTGGTGCCTTCCTCGTTACGGAGGTTCGTCCATCTGCTTTGAATGTTCTTCAGCTCTCCTAATACCCAATCTTTCAGAGCCACGTATCTCGGGTCATCCTTCTTGATTTCCTGCCGGCTGGTGGTCGCGCTATCTGTCTCCTCATCCGTATCTAAAAAGTCGGCGTGTATCTCTCCCATCAAATACTTCGTATACATGCCGCCTTCGACGAAATCCTCCAATATGTCTTCTTGTGCCAGTTTTCCCCTGACCATTATCACGATCTTATTGAGGTTGTCCTGTCCATCTTTAAGATCGCCGGATTTTTCTACTGATCCTATCCAGCCCGAAACTTCGTAGCCATCGCCATTGCCAAGCTTGTTCGACCTTTTCTCACTCTGCTTGAGCTTTTCCGCCTTACAGTAGCTGACGTAGTTCTCACTGTTCTCTCCGTAATGCCACAGGTATTGAAGTTTATGAAAGTAATCACGGTCAGCGATTCCTATAGGAGTACCGCCGATATTGACGATGAAATCATGTTCGGCCCCAATGATGCCGAAGCGACGGGCTAGCCTTTTTCTCAAAGCGCTCTCGGCCGTTTCGGTCCCCTTTTTCAGTTCACGTATGGTTAAGCAGGTTCCCTGCTTATCAATGGTGATTCGTTCAGCAGGCAGGGAATCCGGATGATAATCCGCATTATTATCGGTGTCTTTTAAGAGCTGTTTGATTTTTTCGGCAGACATAACGAAGCCGCTCTTATTTCCATCTTTCGAGGTTTGTATTTCTATCGTATCGGCGATGGAAAACAGAGACAATTTCCCGATACCCTTCCTGCCCATTACGGGTCTATTGTGTTTCGGGGTGACTGCTTCCCCGGGTTGGTTTCGTTTCTCGTATCCAACATGTAAGTATTTATTATTGATGTCGTCATAGCTCATGCCGCAACCGTTATCCTCAATCGTTATCTCGTCTTTTCCGATAGTGATATCGACGACTTCGGCATCGGCATCCCAAGAATTCGCTACTACCTCCGATAGTACCGCAGGGATGTTGCTGTATAGGTTAATTCCGAGGTGACTCAGCACATTCAAACTAATGGTCATTTTATACATTTCACCGGTCATAGCTAATACCCTCCAAATGTTTGAGGATGCTGCATCCGATTACCATCCCGAGACGGACGGGAACCGCATTACCAATGTGCATTCCGATACGCTTGATAGAAAAGGGTAATTCCGGGTCAATGAAATCGTAATCCTCAGGAAAAGTCTGCAATAGAGCACCCTCTCTTAATGAAAGTGCTCTATCTTGTTCCGGATGGCCGAATCGACCAGTTCCGTAATTATAGAACTGCGTGGTCATAGTAGGAGCCAAACTATCCCATGACATACGGGCATAGACCCCGCTATAACTCCTACCGGAGTCCTTTTTATGGCACGGAGAACGAAGACTTTCATCCCAGTCCATCCAGGTGCCTCCGGGTTTCGACTGCCTTATCCGTTTCATATTAATATCACTCAATGTCGATGTTCTGTGTAAAGGGTCTAGAGCCGATGCCTCTCCTACAGCAAGAACTTCAAGCGTTCCTATGGTGTTCTGCACCGTTTTATATTGCTGCCGAGTATGAGTGGCCGGGATGATCTCAATTGCTCCCAGTTTCGACGCCAACAGAACCAATCGCTTCCTCGACTGAGGAATACCATAATCAGGACAATAAACAGTGCTCCAGAATACCTTATAGTCTAGAGACTTAAGGGCAGCTACGAAATCCGTGAATACATCATATTTTGTGATTTCTGAAACATTCTCCATTGATACTATCTCCGGTTGTACATCCCTTATCAATGTGGTGAATGAGTACAGAAGGTCCCATTTCTCATCTTCGCACCGCCTCCTGTTCTTCTGGGTATGTTTGGAAAATGTCTGGCAAGGAGCGCACCCAACGAGAACTCTTGTGCATTCTGCCGGGTATAGTTTTTCTAATTCGTCGCCAGTAAGTTTTTTAATGTCCTTATGGATAAATGTGCTTTCGTTATTTACTTCAAAAGCATACTTACACGTCTCGTCACTATCAATGCCCGCCACCACGGATATACCCGCTTCTATCAGGCCATGCGTCAGCCCCCCTATTCCACAGAACAAATCTATAGCCGATATATTTTCCATATTGTATCCAGTTTACTACAATGGTTTGAGTAATACTACCTTGTTCGGTGTGAAGGGGTGAAAAGGGGGTAAGGTCAGGACAGGTCAGCTCATCACACAAAGTGACGAATCGTTTAATGTCCTGAGCAGAGCCGCGTGGTAGCAACAGCAGCTTTCGTGCTATAATATAAGAAACATTATATTAGAAGAGAGGGACGGACAGAATTTCAGTCGCCCTCTCTTCTTTTTTATCGGGAGGTTTAAGTCTGTGCTCCAAATTGATGATTTCCTTGACCACCTTAATCGCAGGGGCACCCTTAATCCGGTAAGTGAGAATACCAGGAAGGCTTACCGCAACAGTCTGGAGCAGTTTCAGCGTTTCCTGGACGGGCAGCAGCCGGCCCAAGAGCTGGCCCAGGAGTGGATACAGCAGCTCCTCGATAAGGGAAGAAAGCCGGCAGCCGTGGCCTCCCACGGCTTTGCCCTTCGCCGGTATTTCTCCGACTACCTAAAGCAAAAGGACGTGGTGATCCTCTTACCAAGTGCCGAAAGCAATAGCATCCCGGACTACCTGGAACCTGAGGAAATAGATCAGTTACTTGCTGCCTGTCAGACCCCTACGGAGACCGCCCTGGTTACTATTCTCTGTGATACCGGGCTTAGGATATCGGAGCTCCTGGTGGCCACCAGCGATGATGTAGACTGGGAAGGCGGCTGGATCTTTGCCCACCGCGAGAAGACGAAAAAGGAAGGCTGGATTCCGATGAGCCGGCAGAGCCTGGATGCCCTCGGGAAGTACCTCTCCTGGAGACACACCAAGGATAAAAGGCTGTTCCCCTTTGAGTATTACGATGTCTGGCACTGGCTAAAGAAACTTGGTAAAAGAGCGGGCATGGGGGACAGGCTACACTCTCACCTTTTCCGTCACACGGCAGCGGCGCTGCGCCGCATCGCTGGCCAGGAAATAACGGATATCGCCGATTTGTTAGGGCACAGAAAACTTGACACTACGAGAAGATATCAAAATATCAAATCAGTGGCATTAAAGGAGCGGCTAAAGCCAATCTTTAAGGACAAGGACAATGGCTGAAGTAAAAGCACGCAGAGTCTGGAGAGTGCCGACGGGGCAGTTTATCAGGAATTATCTTCTCGAGCATGGGGAGCAGCATCCCTCCCAGATCCATAAGGCTTTGCATGGAGAATATGACAAGATCAACCAGGGCAGGAAGCGCGGGGAGAAACTAAAGCCCCCCACCTTCCATTCCTTCCTGAATTATTTACATCAAATGGGGCTTTTTGGCCTAGTGGAGTTTTCGGGGAGAGAGGAGTCAATAGAGAAATCCGAGGTCCCCTGGCTGAGTGAAGGGGTAATGCGTTATTACCGCCTCACGGACAAGGGCAGAGCTGAGCCACCTCACGAGGCCTAGTTTAACTGGCGGCAGCTCTGGCTCCTAGAAGGGTACCCTGAGCTAGAGTAATCTTGGCTGTACCCTTTCTCCAAATGGCTTGCCCGCCCTCCGGCAGTCCGAGCATACCAGGACGCGGCGGGAGACAAAGTCCTCCCAGTAGGGGGAGCTTCTTATGTGGGGGCAAGCCAGGATCCGTAACCGCTCGAGCTCGGGACCGGTTATCAATTCCTCAGCTACCCGTTCTGGCTCCAACCTTCTTACGGCCACAGGTGGGGGGTTAGTTCTAGCCTTCTCAGATGGCAGCTCGGCCAAGAAGCTTTTAAGCTGGCTGGTATCCGTCCCAGCCTTTTCCCCGGCCTCTATCAAGTCGTTCAATTCCTTCTTGGACATATGAACTTCAGGCGGCATGTTCACACCCCCTCTCCATTATAGCCTTTTTTCTGGACATAGTAACGCTCATAGGCTCTCCCCATGGTAAACACAGTAATGGGGAATAACCTGACCAATTGGTCCTCGCCTTCTGCTAACCTGATAGCTTCCGAGTAGATCTTAAACTGCTTGGATAGCCAGGCACGGTCGCTCTCCGGTGGTAACTCGATAGACTTTACTTGCTCTAAGAATTTTATTAAGCTCTTCTCTTCCTTAGCCTCCGCCCTTTTGAGAATCTGCTCAAGTTGCCGATTCAGTTTGTCTTCCATAGAACACCTCCTAGTATATACATCGGGATAGAGGGGCAAATCGTTATCATCATCTCAGGAATTTTCCCCGGGCCAAAGACATAGCCTAGTTCACATTTTGTCTTTTAGCTGATATAATAGCAGAGATAGGAGCAAGGAACTTAAGCCCCTATGAAAACACTCTTAAAAGGGATAGCTTTTTCAGAAGTCTACTGCATAGCAGGGTTAGGTTTCTATGTCAACAGTATTTAGAGGCCCGATTCTAGTCGTCGCGGGTTGTATTACAGTAGCTGATTTGGTCGTGCTTTCCCAACGTAGAGACCCTGACATCGTAGGAGAACACCCGAAGTGGGAACTACCCGGCGGCAAGATAGAATTTGGGGAAATGCCTGAGGAAGCACTACAAAGAGAAATAGCCGAGGAGCTGGACTTATTCCAAGTTGCAATCAAGATGACAGTATTGTATAATTTTGCCATGGAGGTGATCCATGGCAAGAACAGCGAATTTCACTGATGATGAAATCATGAAGGCTCGTCAACTCAGAGAGCAGGCTACCACAGCTAAAGATTTGCGCAAGGCGTTGTCTGTATTATTAGTTGCTGAGGCCGGTCTAGACACTGACAAGACATCGGATATACTGGGAATAAGTGAGAGAACGGTGTTTCGTAATCGTGGAAGTGTTCGCAATCAAGATGAAAGGAAGCAGAATACTTGGGGTGGTCGGCGCCATTATGTGATGACATTAGAAGAGGAACAGGAATTTCTCCGTAATTGGGAGGTTAAGGCAATTGAGGGAGGAGTGCTTTCGGTTCCTCCTATACATGCTGCTCTTGTGGAGAGACTGGGGCGTTCTATTCCCATGTCCACGACGTATCGATTGCTGGCTCGTCATGGCTGGCGAAAAGTACAGCCGGATACGAAGCATCCCAAGAGCAAACCGGAAATTCAGGAGGAGTTTAAAAAAAACTCCCCGGGATGGTGGCGACCGCCTGTTTAAAGAATCAGGGGAATTTATCTGTGCGGCTGATGTTTCAGGATGAAGCCCGGTTTGGGCGGATGAGTGACCCACGGGCATGTTGGGCGCCGGTGCCAAACAGACCAATGGTTAATCGGGCAATAATCAGGGAGTTCAGGTATGAATACGCTGCCGTAAGCCCCCGGGATGGAGACCTTGATTATATGACATTGGAAAAGATGAACACCGAGAATATGGGTTTGTTT
>Ga0265594_1003226_pt1 | contig 11009 bp, 9 predicted proteins | sample saktaG_11_FD_190147 | JGI IMG/M metagenome (GOLD analysis project Ga0265594, IMG submission 190147) | Saline water microbial communities from Sakinaw Lake, British Columbia, Canada - sak_2011_5_24_80m | ecosystem: Environmental > Aquatic > Non-marine Saline and Alkaline > Saline ... | reverse complement strand
CGGCTTCGAAACGTTGCAATAATCGGCTCTGTCTCTGCCCCAGGGTTCAGTAGACTGCTCTACTTAAATCGATCCGCATAAGTACGTCTTTTGTATAAGATCGTTTGGCGTCCTCAAAAAAAAAAATTGGCCCTAAGAACTTCAATTCTTGACTTTATCTGCTACAATTTGCGAAAAATAATAAAATATTAAGCCAATTGAAACACATACAATAATATTAATAATAAAAGAAGCAACGGATAGTTTGTTTATATAACCTCCTATAGCCCAGAAATAAACCATTTGTGTTAGAAAGATATGATACGATGCTTTGCCAATTTCCGAAATGGACTCAATGTATATGTTATTAATGCACTCAGGGGCTATGTGCAATCCAATCACAACGAGAACTAGCGGCCATACGAATGATAATGCATTCTGGCTACCCCAGCTAGGTTGTGCTAGTGGAGTATAACCTAAATAATTCACAGCAGTTATATAGATAACACTTATTATGCCACCAACTGCTAACCATCTCCGGTCTATTCCGAATGCCAGCCATGTGCCCAACCCGAACGCAAATAGATATCTAATAAACAAAAGCCGGTACATCCAATCTGGCATACCAGATTTAAGTGCATATGCCTCAAAGGTCATGTCAACAATAAACGCTACAACTAGCATCAACAATAAATTCCTACGAGCTAATAAATATAATATTGGTAAACTAAGAATTAACGGTATCAACACAGGAATAAAGAAGCTGCCTGGACCGTAACCACCTGTCACAATAAAAACGAATACGTGAGGATAGCTATAAGAAGCATGAATAAATGCATGAATCTGCTCTAATGGTTTGCCTGTAATAGATGCGAGCATCCCTGCATTATTTTCCAAAAATAAATTAGCAAATAAAATAAATAAATATTCAATTGAAAAAACCACACAATAAGGATAGACAAGTCTATTGAGGCGACGAGATATGTTATTATAACATTGAACTAATGTAGTTGCATTTGCTCTAACATAAGAATTGACACCGTTATATGCTGCTATACTTATAAATATCGGTACCGCTTGCGAAATGTAATACGGAGCACCAATCCGTAGTAAAAATGAGGTATCCCAGCTATGAAGTAGTATAACTGATATGATGGCTAAGCCCTTCAGTATATCGATTTGTACACTACGATATCTCTCCATAGTCATGTTATACACATCGAACGATTGAGTTTGAATCTAATTCTTCATGATTTGCGGTGGACTGCACACCAATAATTAAGCAACAATATTTTAACTTTCTGGAGACTCGGGCGGGCTCACACGAAAACATCAACATTAAGGGCCCGTTAAGAATTAAACTGGACGTATGTGTTTAGGTGGCTGCGATCGCGATCAGTAAACTCATTTCGTGTCAGTTCCTTCAACAAGTCGGGCCATGAATCTGTCTGGGATATCGCTTTCACCCAATCGACCGAGTAATTCGCTAACTCGTTGGCTTGAGAGGTTGACATGTGGCGATTCAAGAGCAAGAGAGGTTCCTTCATACCAGGCTTCAACCTTATTCATTGCCATTGGACGTATGATGCGGTTAAGAGCTAATGCTTGGACCATGGCAGCATCGGAAGGACTCAATAACTCCTGAAGATAGCGATCAATGCTTAATTCTTCCATGATTTTTTGCAGAGTGAAGATTGATCCGTAATCGAATGATGAGCGAGCTGGTGCGAGTTTCTTCTTTGTCTTCGCCTTGACCTCAGCAGGAGCCGAGCGCATTCGGACGAGTTGACCATCAATATTTCTTCCTAAATATTTAGATTTATGTCTTATCTGTTTCTTCTCTTTATCGTAGTACGGAGTCTTTTCATACCAATACTCGATCCCATTTTTCACTTTGATTCTTCGTGTTGGTTTCATAATGTGCCCCAATGTAAGTAGGCGCATAAGATATATATATATATATATATATTTTTCGGTGATATGTCCAAAATCAGGTTATTTTTCAGAATAGAGGCTTATCCATCAAGATCAGGTCTCTTATGCGCCTGCAAAATCCGGGAGGTTAGGGATAAATGGGGCGATTGATGCTGGTTATCGCTAATAGCCCATATGCCTAATTAGACACACCAGATCGCTATGCTCCGGTCCTATGTGCCTAAATGAGTGGGAGGTCAGGATATAGGGGATCAAAATCGGATTAGCGTTGGGGGGGGTCAAGAATGGACGAGCGAATACAACATGGGAACAGCAAGGACTCAATCGTCTTGAATTGCTAAGAACCTGCCGGGCTAGCTAAACACATACGGCTGAGGAAATTACAGCAATTTCGGCACGCTATCCCAATTTTTATTAATGTTAATTTTTAACGGGTCCTAAGGTAAAAACCATTGCATGCATATTGCCACCGAAATCGTGCTCAAATCGAGCCCCCAGCATCGCCTATGCGTCCCCCATGTGTGGAAAATACTTTATACCGTGCCGACAGGCGAATATCTGACATGGACAGCATCTACGGCTTCTTCGCGGTAGCCTTCAGCGCCTTCTTCGCAATAGTCAATCCAGTGGGAAACGTCATGGTCTTCCTCTCCCTCACCGAGGATATGGGGAAGAAAGAGCGCCTCGTTGTGGCGAATAGGTCGTGTTTCTTCGGCCTTGCCATCATGGCGATCACCGCAGTTGCCGGGACGTCGATTCTGGGCTTCTTTCAGGTGAACGTCGACTCGCTGCGGGTGATCGGAGGGATCCTCCTCATGAGCATCTCCCTTACCATGATGCACGGCGGCCAGTCCAAGGCCGTCCATACCCCAGAGGAGGCTGAGGAGGCAGGAACGAGGCAGGACGTATCGTTCTTTCCATTGGCCATACCGATGCTCGCAGGGCCCGCATCGATGACCACGGCTATCATCGTTATGGAACACGCAGGCGCGTCCATCACCCTTCGGGGAGTGGTCTTGGCAACGCTCGCATTGACATTCCTCATATGCTGGATCCTATTTCGCTCATCGGAGACCATCCACCGCTACCTCGGCATCACCGGGGGAATGGTGGTAACAAGGGTGATGGGGCTGATCCTAGGAGCGCTTGCGGTCCAGTTCATAACAACCGGCCTATGGCAGATCTACCTCACGTTGCAGGCAAACGGCGCTGCATGATCGCAACCGTACGACCTTGGACGGTCTGCCAACCCCCGCAAAATCGGCGAAACGACCTATCTCGTCTCCATCTGCAGAGCGAGGAACTCCATCACATGGATCATCGATTCCCGCACCCTGGCAACGGCCTCTACGTGAAGGTCGGAGGACCGCAGGGGAAGCGCCAGCATCAGCGCAATGCTGAGGAGCCACCTGACCTTTGGATCCGTGTGACCGCGAGCCCAGGCAACGGCGCCTCTCACCTTCTCCATGCTCTCATTGATCTCCTCCATCTCAAGCAAGCTCAGCTCAGGCCCTCCCTGGGGGACCACCATCCTCCAGCCATCGATGATGGACCGGATCTCCTCAAGCTTCAGATCTTCGGGGATCTCCACCCTTCGAATAAGATCGATCACAAGGCTGAGCTTGCAGCCCCTGAACTCGGCCTCCGGCACGGAGGAGTCACATCTCGATAGGCGGGCCTCGTAATAGTTCAAGAGCCCTAGAAGATCTCCGGCCTTTGGGATCTGTCCAGTATCTACGATCCTCTCCATATCAGATCACCGTTGTCTCGACTTCGATGTTGCACGCGCAAAAAGTATCCGCACCATCAGGAAAATAGATCGACTGAGATCGCAGCACATCTGCGACGAGAGAATGCATAGAGGGGGCAACCATATCGCAGAGGTCGCTAACAATGCAATATATATCTTTTCTATAGAGTCTATATAACCAGCATAGATACACATATAGTATATAGCAGGCTGTCGAGGCAACTGTCGGCCCGTTCAATGGGTCGACGAGCCCTGGATCACGTCTTCTTCCCAAGGACCTTTTTATATACCTCCTCCGTTTTGTTTGCGATTGGATTCCAGCTGCACTCCGCCTGCATCCTCCTCCGCCCAGCATAGGCCATCTCTTTCATCTCCTTGGGATGTTGCAGGAGGTAGTTTACGCCCCAGGCGATGGACTGGGGCTGGATGTAGGCGAGCACACCGTCCTCGAAGTTGTGGATGATGCTCACAGCCTCAGTTGCGACTACTGGCTTTCCCGCATCCCAGGCCTCAAGGACAACCACGCCGAACGGCTCGTTTCGGCTCGGAACGCATGTGATGTCGCATGCATTCATCAGCTCCTCCTTCTCGGCGCCGCGTATGTAGCCGAGGAACCTGCAGGCACCCTTTATGCCGAGATCCTCTGCTCTCCTTTCGCAGGCCCAGCGCATATCCCCCTCGCCTATGAAAACGAACTTGGCATCCCAGCGGCTCCTCAGTATATCGGGGATCGCCTCTATGAGCAGGTCCGGACCCTTCTGATAGCTCATCCTGCCACAGAAGAGGATCAGCGGGGCAAGGGGATGGATGCCGTAGCGCTCCTTCACCCGCCCAGGGTCGATCATGCGGCCGATCTTGCCAGGCAGGATGCCGTTTGGTATGATGGAGATCTTCTCCTCGGGGATGCTGTAGATCATCTTCATCTCCTCCAGCATCCTTCGCGTGGTCACGATGACCTGGGAGGATTCGTAACCGCCAAGCCACTCCCGATGAGAGATCTCTTTCGCGATCTCCCAATCGCTGAATGTGTTTCCATTTCGCCCCCACTCGGTGCTGTGCATGGTAAGGACGTAGGGGGGGCCATGCTCCCTCTTTATGCGGTTTAGTGCGAGCACTGGATGCCAGTCATGGCCGTGCACTATATCGAATGGGCCGAATATCTTCTGTACCTGCGCGAAACGATCGCACATGGCATCCCCCATCCGGTTCATCTGTTCGAGCAGGTCTCCTGACGGCTCCAGATCCACCCTCTGGTAGTAAACCTCATTGATCTTGTCGAAGGCATCGAAGTCGCCCCGTCGGGTAAAGACGTGCAGATCGTGACCCTTTCTGGCCAAGGCCTCGGCAAGCTCGGAGACGTGAGGCGCAACGCCCCCCACCTTTATGGAGTATAGGCTCTCCCAAGAGAACATCCCTATGCGCATTTATCTATCCACCCATCCATGTCTCGACAGCATCTCTCATCCAATCCCAACCCCCAGGGAATAGCATATCTCATATGATAAATCTGCAGATATTTACCTTTTCGCGTTGAACTTGAGGTGCGCCCTCGGTTGGGCCATCCGATATCAGGCATCCGCAAGCTCCCTTGCAGCCTGTTCTGGTGGCACCGGATTTATGAATATCCCCGTGTTCTTTTCGAATCCGGCCATCTTGGTTGTCACCGGCTGAATGCGAAGGTTCATGTGGTATCCTCCAGGCAGCTGGAAGAACATGTAGTTGTATGGCGGGTCGTCGAGCAGTTGTCCCAGACCCCTCAATGCCTCGCCAAGAATCTCCGCCAGGTCTGCCAGACGGGATCTGTCGAGATCGATCAATGAGCTTGCATGAACTCTTGGAAGTATCCAGATCTCGTAGGGCACCTGGGAGCAGAAGGGGGCGATCTGGATCCAGGATCGGTTGCTTGCAACCAGCCGGGAGGAGGCCTCCTCCCTCTCAACGATATGGCAGTAGGGGCAAAAGGGGGAGTCGGCAATTGCCCGCCTCTCCCTGATCAGCAGAGGGGGCACTATGGGCAAGGATATGAGCTGAGAATGGGTATGGCGAAGCGATGCGCCCGCGAGCTCGCCCCAGTTCTTGAATAGGGATACGTATGCTGCGCCCGCATCCATATGCTCTCTGTACCTGTCCCTGTAGACTTCAAGCATCCGCTCCATCTCAACTTTACTAAATCCGGCAGGGCTCTTATCGTGGTTTGGGGATTCTATGATGATCTCATGGCCGCCTCTCCCCGAAACCGCCACCCATTCGCCTGTAACCTGCCCCGGATCCCGAGAGACGGCTGGAAAGAGGTTTGGGATGCATCTCGCATTCCAGCCCCGTACTCGCTCCACCCCATCGGCGAAAATGCCGTCCTCGCGATATGCCGCTATTGCAGGCGGCGTCATCTCCTCGTTTCCGGGGCAGAACGGGCAAGCCTTTCCAGATCCACTCGCCCCCTTCAATGACACGAAGTCGGTTGGACGGCGATTGCGCTCCCTTGCTATGATGCAGTACTCATCTAGGAAGTAGTGCCTTCTCAGCTCTGTGATCCGACTACCTCCCTGTATATCTCTTGGGTTAGCTCGGCTGCCCGAGGCCACGTGAAGAGGTTTAAGGAGCGCTCTCGCGCGTTTCTCCCCCACTCAGCAAGCCGCAGTGGATCCGCCAGGGCGAGGTTGAGCCCCCATGCGATATCCTCGGGGGAGCTCGAGTCCACATGCACGCCCGTCGGCTTTTCTGTAGCCGGGTTGTTCACGATCTCAGCGAGACCGCTTACTCCGCTTGCTCCAACAACGGCTGCCTTCCCCATGGCTGCAGCCTCGAGCGCCACTATGCCGAAGGGCTCGTAGAGGCTTGGAAAGACGCAGACGTCTGCGAGGCCATAGTACTGGACCTTATCCTTCTCTTCGAGGAAATCGGTCACAAGGGTAACCGGAAGTCGCGACGCCTCGCGGCGCACCTCCTCTTCGAGGGTGCCCTTTCCAACCATGAGCAACCTCGCACGGGGGTTCCTATCGAGCACCGAGGGCATTGCCTGCAACAGTTGAATAACGCCCTTTACAGGCTCCAGCCTTCCGAGGAAGAGTATGACCAAATCACCCTCATCTATCCCCAAACGCTTCCGGATCTCCTCGGTACGCATGGAGTCGACCGCCTCTGGGCTGAAGAGATCGGTGTCCACTCCGTGATAGCAGACGTGGATCTTCTCTGCCGGAACGCCGAGCTCGACGAGCTGCTCCTTCATCGCATATGATACCGTCATCACAGCATCTGCCAGATGAGCCCCCCTCTTCTCCAGATCCACCAGCTGGTGGTTTGGATGGGCTGAGCGCCCGACCTCCAGGCCGTGGACGTGATAGATCAGGGGCAGTCCAGACCTCTTGGCCGCCATGCCCGCTGGAAGCGTCAGCCAATCGTGGGCCACGCAGAGGTCAAAAGGCTCCTTCCCCAGTAGATCGGATGCCGCAAGCTGGTTGAAGCTCAAGAGGTCGAGGAGGAGGGCGAGCCCCTCTTCCCCCCAGCCGATCGTCTCAGGGGAGAGGAATATCTCGAGGCCGTCTTTCATGGGAATCGGCCTCTCCCTGATAGCAGTCACCTTGCGGCGGCTCTGCCTCTTCTTGAGGGTCTCATCACCGGGAGCAAAGACGGTGATCAGGTCTCCGAGGGTTGCAAGCGCCCTCGATATGGAGTCTACGTAGACCCCCAGCCCCCCATAGATCTTTGGAGGGTACTCGGTGCTAAGATAAGCCACTTTCATGCCGTCCATCTCCATCATCCATCCTTACTTAATCTACACTTGCCGCCTAGTCCACCAGGTTATGATAATACTCCAGGACTGGCTCTCTCCAGCCCATCTGCCTTGCTAGGGCGTATGACTCCTCACAGAGCAGGCGGTACTTGACCTGGTCGTCCAGGTAGGTCCAGGTGAAGTAGTCCATCGCAAGGGCGTAGTCCAGTATCATCTCTTGATGGGTGTTATCGATATTGTCAACAACGACCACTCCGCCCAAGCCCCTCACAAGCCGTCTGACCTTCTTCAAGGCGTCGGAGAAGCCACAGGCACGGCTAATGATGCTGGGCGTCCCCTCCCTTCCCGCCTCGAGCCCGGTCAGGAGGAAAGGCTCGTACTGGGATGGGAAGATGCCTGCAATGCAACCTGCCATGATCTCGTCAGCGGTCATGCCAAGGCCGCCGTCGTCGGGCCCGACCCATTGGGGATAGAGAACCGCCGAAACCTGCCGATTGCCCGAGATCAGGTTCTTGATATCGAGCCCCCTCTCCTGGATCATCTTGTACATTCGGTTCTCCTCCCAGACCAGCACCTCTGGGGTGATGTTGAGGGGGAAACCTTCGGGGAGCTTCTCCTTGGCCTTGGGCCCGTGGGCGGCGATCAAGAAGCAGATGATCTTCACCCCCTCAGCAAGCCTCTGGCCCATGATCCTGTGCTTGAGCAGATGATCTGCGAGGGTCAGGGCGTCGAGGAGCTGGGGATAGCCCTTGTTCTCTATCTCGATTCGCGAGATCGTGAAAATCGGAAGGATGTTCTCCGAGTTCACCCTCTCGCCGTTGACCTGCCTATAAAGGTTCTCGGCGATGAACTTCTGGATCTTCGATCGACAGCGGTCCTTCTTGTTCCAATCTATGCCGTCGGACTCTACCTCGATCCCGTTTCTGATCACAATGCCGCTTATGTCATGGAAGAGGAGGGCCTCTTTCATGGTGGAGTCGCCAACGAATGTGGTCACATCAGCGTACTCGGCAAGCGACTCGAGGCGGGCGAAGGAGACGGGAGTGTTCGGGTCCCAGGCCTTATCGTTTCTGAAGATCTTATCCAATGAGCGGTAGCCAGCAGCCCTCCCAGGGGTCGTGGCATGCATCGTTGCCATCGTCCGCACAGGCAGGCCGAGCCCCTTGACTCGAGCGAGGGCGTAGAAGACGCCGAACTCATGGCAGTGAAGCGAGATTCCCATCTGGGGTATGACTGAGCGTGCGAACTCCGATACGGCCTCGTCCTTGTACCTCTTTGCAGGCTCTTCACCCAGGCGGACTAGCATCCTTGCGAGCTCCGAGACCGCATAGGAGAGGCCAAGATAATGGACGTACTCAGATCCGTTTTGGAGGCGTTCGAACTTCATGGAGTCGAGGCCGGCAATCTCCCAGGCCTCTGCCTTGATCGCCGCGTTCAATGTGACCTCGACCCCGCCCCTGGTCGTAAGAACGCTATCGTAGTAGTTGGTATTGAAGAGGAGGTAGCCAATTGGAACCCCAGCGACTTCCTTCTGACAGGTCACCGTCTCGATTCCCTCGGACTTCAAAAGGCCAAGAGCTGCCTCCAGGTCTCGTCCCATATCGAGCTCGTCATAGCCGCTGATATCGGTGACCCTCGACTTGCCCTTGTTCCAGTCGGAGCCCGCAGTCGGGTAGTAAGGTCCAGCGACGAGTATCTTTAGGCCTTTGTCTATCTCACCGGTCGAAGCGAGCTTGGCGAGGGTCCGGGCCTCGGCGTCCAAGACGTCCCAGATGCCGCCCATCTTGTTGGACTTGGGCCCCCCCTCCTCGCCTGCGAGGACTATCCATCTTTGAATCATGCCGCCTCAGGGGTATGGCTGGAGGGTCGATACTGCCATTCCCTCGTCCGAGATGTCCAGGATTCTGATGCTGTTCGAGATCTTCGAGCCCCTCATCTTCATCACATAGATCGTTCTGACGAGGTTGTTTCCGATCCTTACCCGGCCGAGGATGGTACAGGAATCTGCCCCGTACTCCAGGACCTCGTTCATGCCAAAAGTAGTCCCAATGGTGACAACCGAAGTCACCCCTTCTGCCCGGAGCGCGCCGAAGAGGTCGTCGGCAAGGGAGCGCATCTTGAAGGGGGTCTCGACCGCGGTGAAGATCGCCATCAAATCGTCGATGAATACGCGGGCCGGCTTCACCTCCGAGACCTTCCTGGAGATGAGCTTTCTAAAGTTGATCAGGAACTCCACGGGGTCGACTTCTATGCTCTTTTGCAGCCGAAGCACCGGATCGGTCACGTCCACGACCGCGAGGAGCCCCTTTTTCTCACAGGACCCGAGGTCCCAGCCAAAGGAGGACATAAGATCCCTCTTGAGGGAGGCCGAGCTCTCCGATGGGGTGACGATCATCGTCTTCTCCCCCTTGATCAGGCCGTGATAGATGAACTGGCATGCAAAGACGGTCTTTCCAGTGCCTGACCCGCCCGTTACCGTGTTGACTGTGCCCTGGTGAAATCCGCCGTCCACCAGCTCGTCGAAGCCAGGGATTCCCGACTCCACCCGCGGAAACCTGGCCTCGCCCTCCTTTGGACCTGACTGCCCTGCCATTTACTAACCCTCAGGGGTTAGGTATCTGGCTGGAGCTAGTTAGCTCTTTCGGTATTGGCGGCGGCCTTGGGGACAGGCCGGATGGCCGCGCGACGGGAAGGGATAGATAATCGAAGGTGCATACTTGGGGGGTAATGCGCATTCCGGCCTGCTGCAGATGCGCTCTCGCGATTGCGGCCTTAGCGGCGCTGTTGGCCGTGGCTGTAGCCGGAGGCTTGGCCGCCGAGGATGCGCTCACGGTGGTTCAGGCAAGCGAGATCCTTGGGAAGATCGAGAGGGGTGAATCCGTTGACTACGACCGGGTCTTCATCGAGGGGGATCTCGATATCGGCGGGGGGGATCTGGAGACGAGGGAGGTCGATAGGAGATTGGTTGGTGCTCGATTCAGCGGACTCTCGGAGAGGTGGAGGGTAATTTTCACATCGATCAGGATAACGAATTCCGTTATCAATGGGTCGGTACATCTCGACAAAACCATTCTCAAAGAGGACATATCCTTCGATTCAACCGATATCCGCGGGATTGCAAACTTTAAGAGCGCCAACTTCGGGGGAAATGCCAGGTTTTCGTCGGCTAACTTTGGCGAAGATGCCAGGTTTTCGTTTGCTAACTTCACCGGAGATACCTTCTTTTCGCTTGCTAACTTCGGCGGAGGTGCCTACTTTTCGTCGACTAACTTCGACGGATATGCCGGTTTTTTATCGGCAAATTTCAGTCATTATGCCGGATTTAGATCGGCAAATTTCGGCAAAAATGCCAGCTTTTTATTGGCATTATTTAACAAAAAGGCAGACTTTGGATCAGCTAGCTTCGGCGGCGATGCCAGCTTCGGGGATGCCAGCTTCGGCGGCGATGCCGACTTTGATGGCTCCACGTTCCTCGGCCCCCTAGACCTCTCCGGCTCCAGGTTCAGCCGCTTCGAGATTGAGTGGTCCTCCCTGAAAGGCGGCCTTGTCGCAGACGGCCCTGCATATCTTGCCCTCATCAAGAGCTTCAGGGAGCTTGGCCGCTATGAGGATGCT
>Ga0265594_1003225_pt1 | contig 11010 bp, 13 predicted proteins | sample saktaG_11_FD_190147 | JGI IMG/M metagenome (GOLD analysis project Ga0265594, IMG submission 190147) | Saline water microbial communities from Sakinaw Lake, British Columbia, Canada - sak_2011_5_24_80m | ecosystem: Environmental > Aquatic > Non-marine Saline and Alkaline > Saline ... | reverse complement strand
TGCTATTCTATATAATATTAGGATGATAATTAATAATAAAAATAAGAACCTAGTAGGCAAAGCCACTAGATTAGAGCAAAACTTTTTTTTGTTGAAGATTGAAATTTATGTCTTTCCGGACAGCGCCATAAAAACAAAACATTTATAATAACAAATTTCCTAACTATACTATAATAAACAAATAAAAAAGGAGGTGAAAATATGGCAAAAACAAAAGGACCTTTTTCAACTGTAGTTGCTTTAGCAGTATGGATAACAGGAGTCTTAGTGTCACTTGCAGTAGGTTTTGGAATGATCGGTGAAAATGGAGTTCCAACATTAGCAATACAATATATCCCAGATGTAGTAACAATTGTTGCTGGATGGATTGTAGTTATTCTAACTTTAGTTAGTGTTATACTCGCTATAATAGATAAACTAAGATAAACTTTTATTTTTTTTTATTTTTTTTATAATAAATGACTTAATAAACTAAGTAATATAATCCTTCATTATATTCAGGAAACATAAATAAAATTACTTAAATATTTATGTTTTTTGTTATAGTATTTTTTTATTTAAAAACTTCAAACAAATAATCTTTTAAACTCTTTTTTATTCTTTAATTAATGGATTATCATTTGTTATCTTCAAAAGAGGCTATTGAAAAACTTGATTCTGATGAACAAGGCTTAACTAAAGAACAAGCTCAAAAAAAACTCAAAGAATTTGGAGAAAACAAACTTAAAAAAACAAATCAATTTAATGCAATAAAAGTTTTCTTTGAACAATTCAAATCTTTTTTAATAATAGTTCTCATTGCAGCAGCTATTCTTTCAATGATAATGCAGTCCAAAATTGATGCAATTGTTATCCTAACAATAGTTTTTCTAAATGCAGGAATGGGGTTTTTTCAAGAATACAAAGCAGGAAAAGCAATTGAAGAATTAAACAAAATGATGGTTCCTGAAACAAAAGTTTTAAGAGATGGCAGAGTTATTAAAATTAATTCTGAAAAAATAGTTCCAGGAGATATTTTAATTTTAGATGAAGGAGATAAGATAATGGCTGATGCAAGAATTATTGAATCTCAAGGATTAAAAATTAATGAAGCTCCTTTAACAGGAGAAAGTGTTTCTCAAGAAAAAATTTCTAGAAAACTAGACAATGATATCCCTTTAGCAGACAGAATAAACATGATTTATCAAGGAACAAAAGTTATGTCTGGAAATGGGAGGGCAGTTGTTGTTTATACTGGAATGAATACAGAAATAGGAAAAATATCTGAACTAGTTCAGGAAATTGAACCTGAAAAAAATCCATTCAAAGATAAATTAGATTCATTTGCTAAAAAAATAGGAATTGTTGTTTCTATTTTAACTGTAATAATTGTTTTGTTATTGATTTTTACTGGTTCTCAAATTCTGCAATCTTTTTTAGTTGCAACAAGTTTAGCTGTTGCTGCAATTCCAGAAGGACTTCCAGCAGTAGTATCTCTCGGACTTGCATTTGCAACAAGACGAATGATCAAAAAAAATATTTTAATAAGAAGACTTCCTGCATCTGAAACTTTGGGAAGAACAACGGTAATATGCACAGATAAAACAGGAACATTAACACAAGAAAAAATGCAAGTCACAAGTATCTACTCAAACGGAAAAATAAATCCTGCAAAAGAAACTAAACTATTATTTAAAACAGGAATTTTATGCAATAAAGCAAGAATAGAAAAAAATGAAAACAAAGAATATTTTATAGGAGACCCAACAGAAATTGCATTAATTGTGTCTGCAAAAAATAATTTTTTAAATAAAAAACAACTAACAGAACAAGAACCCAGGGTTAAAGAATTCACATTTACTTCTGAAAGAAAAATGATGTCCATTGTAAGAGACTCAAAAACAAAATTAATATCCTATGTAAAAGGGGCACCTGAAAAAATAATTGAAAAATGCAACTATGAATTAATAAATAATCAAAAAATAAAACTAGAACAAAAAGACAAACAAAGACTAACAAAAGTCTATGAAGAAATGGCTGAACAAGGTTTAAGGGTTTTAGGTTTTGCATATAAAGATATTCCAAAATATCTTGAAAAAGAAAAAATAAATCAAAAGATTGCAGAAGAAAATTTAACATTTATAGGATTTCAAGGAATGATTGACCCTCCAAGACCCGAAGTAGAAAATGCAATAAAAATATGCAAACAAGCTGGAATAAAAGTAATAATGTTAACAGGGGATTCAAAATTAACAGCAACAGCTGTTGCAAAACAAATCGGATTAACAGGAAAATCAATTGAATCAAAAGAACTTGAAAATATGTCTGATAAAGAATTATTTAATGAAATTGATAATATTTCTATTTTTTCAAGAATATCACCTCAAGATAAATTAAGAATAATCAATATGCTTAAACAAAAAAATGAAATTGTTGCAATGACAGGAGATGGAGTCAACGACGCTCTTGCATTAAAAAGATCAGATATAGGGATTTCAATGGGAATTAGAGGAACAGATGTTGCAAGAGACTCTTCAGATATAATTTTAGTAGATGATAATTTTGCTTCAATTGTCCAAGGAATTAAAGAAGGAAGAAGAGTATATAACAACACTAAAAAATTTGTCAAGTATATTTTATCTGCAAATTTTTTAGAAGTTTTTTTAGTTATTACAATAATGTTAATTTTTAGAAATCCTGAATTACTTCCATTACTGCCATTACATATTCTTTGGATAAATCTTGCAACAGAAACAATTCCTGCTTTAGCACTTACTTCGGAGCCAATAGATGAAGATGTTATGAAAAAAAAGCCAAGCCAGGAAAGTATTTTAAAAGGAATATCTGGTTTTATTATAACATCAGGAATTACAGGTCTTATTTTAATTGCAACAATATTTATATTAAACATGGATAATATTGACAAAGCAAGAACAATGACAGTTACAACTGCTGTCATGTATCATATACTTTTAGTATTTAACTGCAAATCAGATAAATCAGTTTTCAAATCTCCAATAAATAAATATTTATTTTATGCTGTTTTTGCATCAATGGCATTACATTTAACTATCCTCTACTCTCCATTAAACAAGTTTTTCCATTTTGCTTTTTTAGGAATTAATGAATGGGGCATGATAGTTGGATTTGCTTTTATAGGATTTTTTATAATGGAAGGGTATAAGTTTTTGAAGGGGAAGCAGGATTTGTTAAGTAAATAAAAATTACCTTTTTCCAAAAATTTCAAATACTTCTTAATCAACATTTCAGTTCCTTTAGAGATTCTAACACTACTTCCTTCTTTCCAAAATGCTATATATTTAATTTCATGCCTCGGTCTTGCTCTACCACAAACATCTATTAAAAATACTTTTGTATGATTTCTTATACCTTTTCCTTTATGGTCATACCACTTCTTACCTTCATATTCAAATAAATATTTAGTAGCTTTTGTTTTAAGCCCTGTTTCCTCTCCTAATTCTCTCATAGCTGCTTTCTTTCTAGATTCTTCTTTGTTAGCTCCTCCCCCTGGAAGAGCATAAATCCTACTTCTACCACTAACAACCAAAATGCCTTTAGGTGTATGAACCATTGCTGTTCCTTTTCTTCTTATTCTTGTCATCTCAATCCTAACCAACTTTTAATTTTTGATAAAATTCCTTTCTTTCTAGTAGTTTTCTTATTAGATTTATTTATCTCCCCCTTAAGTCTATTCATTGTTCTTGTGTAAAGAATTCTACTTTTTGCTTCCCTTCTATTTAACAATCTCCCTAACAAAAAGTCATATTCATACAAAATTTTATTTCCTTTAATTAATGTGGCCCTAACCATTGAATAGTTTTTAGATACTCCTTTCTTTCTCAAAACATATTTTCTTATTTTGTTAAATTGAGTATCATTTAATTTCATAGCAAGAGTTGCGTGAGGTTTGTAACTATCCTTACTATCATAATCTTTTAATGTAGAATACTTTTTGATTTGTTTAACCAAATCTTTTCTAAATTGGATTAATTCCTTACTTGGATTTATATTAATATAAACAACTTTAGAATTATCAAAACAACCATACCCACTTATTTTAAATTTTATGAGTGGATGTTTTTTACAAATATTATTAAAATCAATTACAAGTTGCTTTTGTTTATTGGTGTAAAATGGAGCTACAATAGTCACGTGAGGAATTGGTCTTTTTCTCTTAGCATGTTTAAGATGAAATTTTCTATCTATATCATAAATCATTCTCTTCATTTCATGATTGGCTTTTCCTTGAAATCTAAATTCAATAAAATAATGAACCATTATTTATGCCTCCACTGAAAAGAACTCTTTTGGTTTAAATCCAAATACTAATGCTATTATGTTATTTGGGAAGTAACCAGTCCTTCTATTATATTTGCTTACTCTTCGATTGTATTCTTTTCTTTCATGCTTAATATCTCTTTCAACTTTCTTAATTTCACTTTGATAGTCCTTAAAATTTCTATCTGCTTTGAGTTCTGGATATTTTTCCATTACAACCATAAGTTTTCCAAGAACTCCTTCAAGAGCATTTGCTAAACCAACTTTATCATTAACTTCTTTGGCTTTGCCCCATTGAGACCTTAAACTTGTAACTTCTTTAAGAGTTCCAGATTCATGCTTGACATAACCTTTAACACTTTCTGCTAAAGCTGGAATAGTATCATATTTTCTTTTTAGAGCAACATCTATATGTCCCCATCTCTCATCTACCTTAACACGATTGTATAAAAGGAAGTTATATGTTTTAACTATCCAACGAATTAGAGCAATGACTACAACAGCACAAACTACCAATCCACCAATTAGCCACCAATTCATTTTTTATCCTCCGTGAATTTAATTGCTTGTTTATAATTCTTTTCAACAAGATTTACAGCAACATTAACATTAAACTTAAGTATCATTTTTTTTATAGCTTCTTCTTTTGTTTTTAAGTCGTTGACTAACTTATAGATTTCTACAATTTTACCTTCTTTCTCTGATAAGTCTATTTGTATCTTGGCCATCTTATAATACCTTGTTATATTATGATATATCTTATATCATGGTAATATATAAACCTTTTGGTTTATCTCTTAATCCTCAAACTAGTTCCATCACTCATACCCTGCCTCCACACAAACCCCCACCAACTAACCACACCCACACCAAACAGTAAGATTTTTAAGCACATTAAACTTATCATATAAACAAAAGGTGAAACAAAATGATATCATGGATTGTAATAGTAATTTTAGTTATTGTAGGAATATTTGCAATAAAAATGAATCATCTTAGACATAGAATCTTTATTATACTTTTAATCTTATTAGCTTTATTTTTATACACAAGCATAGCTGTTATTACTAATCAAAATAATCTAGAAATAAATAATGTTGAAGGAGTTTTTCAATTAACAAAAGTATACACAGGTTGGTTAGCAAATGGATTTGAAAATTTAAAAACAATGACAGGAAATATAATTAAAATGGACTGGACTTCAACAAATGCAAGTTTTTTTGATAAAACAGACAAACAAGATTTAAAAAAGAAATAAGTTTAAAAAAATAATTAAAAACCTAAGATAATCAATTAAAAGAAAAAATAAATTATAAAAGTAGCGTCTCTTCACACCTAAATATGTAGCCTCATCATTATCTCTTTAAAGAATACAGCTAGAACTGCTCTCCAAAGCTTAGCTTAAGTAATATTAATGATACCAGAGCCTCTTAATAATGAGGATAATCAATTCAATAAAAATGGATTTAAAAAAAGAAAAATTATTAAATGACATTGGTTTTTGGGCAATTGTGATTATTTTTTTAATAATTATGATTTATTTGTTTGCAACAGGAAGGGCATGGAAATGAAATTAAATTTTAAAGAACACACTGTAAATAGGAGTATAAAATGAAAACAATTATATTAATTATCTTCTTCCTACTATTAGGAGCTTTTTTTATTATTTCAAATGAAAACATAAAACTAAATAGTCAAGAAAATGTCTTTTTATTTTTTGAAACTTATTCAAACTGGTTAAACAAATTAACAGATAACACAAAGACTTTCTCAGGTTATTTAGTAAAAATGCAATGGTTGCCTGATGAAGAAATAGTAGATGAATAATTATGTGACATTCTCCCACACATAAATGTGTGGCTTCCTTATTATCTTTTCAGGAATACCACTAAGAACTGCTCCCTAAAGCTTAGCTTGTGTAATATTAATGATACTATATTCTTAAGTATATGGATTTAATAAAACTATTAAAAAATCAAAACACCTTAATATTTTTATACCTCAACTCTTACAAATTATAATGCTCCTGTAGCTCAGTTTTGGTTAGAGCGCTACATTGGTAATGTAGAGGTCCTGAGTTCAATTCTCAGCAGGGGCTTTTCACCATCAAACAACCCCCGTAATAGGAAACAAAAGATAATTAGAATTTATTAAAATAATAATAAAAAATATCAAAAGTTCCATCAAAACCAACAATGTAATTTCTTTTCTCATTTTAAAACAATAAAACTTTAGCTTATAAATCTTTATAAACCTACATTATTTTCAAAACCAATGAAACAAACAATTGAACAACTAACAGAACAACAATCTATAGAAGGATATTTGCAAACATTGCGACGATTAGATGGCTTTCCAAATTCAACATGGATTATTGAAAAAGCTTTTAAACAAGGTTTTCAATTAATTAAAAAATTTGGAAAAGGATTAATTTTATTTGGTTTTGGACAAAGAACCTACCTCCATGAAGATCCTGAAAAAGAATTAGAATTAATGAGTTCCTACAGTAGATTCATTAATCCATGTATGGTTATTAATTGTAATTATAAAAATGAAAAATTTCATTTTAAATTAACAAAAAGTTATTTTTAGAATTTTCAATAATTCATCAAAACCCCAATTAACTTTATAAACCCATATCATCTAAACAAAATCATGACACCAAAAGAACCTTGTACAAATCTTGAAGAACTAAAACAAGAATATGAAACATTCAGACAAAAATATGAACTCCCAGATTTCACAGAACTTAACAAACATTTTGATATTGAAGAGATTGACATTGAAACAGAATTTCTTTTAAGAAAAATAAGAAGAAATATTTCAGAAAAAATCGCAGGTTATTTAAGATTTATTGAAATTATCTTAAACCCAAGCAATGCCCCGATGTTCTTTTTTAAATTAATAAAAAAATTAGATTCAGATGATAAAACAAACTTAACAAAAATTTATGAAAACCTCAGCAGTTTTGAAATTAAAGCAATTAGTCTGGATTTAAATTATGATGAACAAAAAGAAGCAGAATTTATTAAAAATATTCAAAATAATTTTAAAACTTTTAAAAACGAACTTTTAGAAGTTATCAAAAAATTAGATAATGGAGAAGGTGTAAAAATAAAAAATAATAATGAAAGTTATTTTGGATGAAATGTGACATCTCCCACATAAATGTGCAGCTTCCTTATTCTCCCTTCAAGAATACCTCTCTACTCTCCAAAGCTTAGCTTGTGTAATACTAATGATATTAAGGATGGGGATTTAATAAAACTATTAAATTCACTCACAATCCTCAACACAATTACAATTATTTTCTCCTTCACCACAAATCCCATCTCCACAATTAACACATGTAAATTTTGTGCTTGGTAAAACAATACAATTTCTTAAATCATACTGACTTTTTTCACTCAAACCTTCACAACACTTTGCTTCTGAATCTTGAGATGAATCAAAACTTTGACCAGATGTATAACAACTATTTTTTACCCCGCAATCTTGTGCGCAATAATAAAAATCCATACTTTTTTCATAATTTTCACATATCCCATCCCCACATTTTCTTAAAGCACTTTCACAACTTCCCTCACTTGCAAAAATACCACAACTAACACTACAATCTGTTCCACAAACACCAAAATAATCATATTCTACACATTCATCTCCTTCCATCCTCCAACAAGGACATAAAGGAGCTGCATATTTACTTCCAATTTGATCTGCACATATTCTTCTCTTTGTACTTATTAGTACTTTAGAATTATTCACAGTTTCTTTAGAATTATTCAAAGTCTGATTAGACTGAAAACTATTTACAAATATTTCTTTAATCTTACTTAAAGAACTATTTTCATTATCTCCAGAATTATAAAAAATAATAAACACCCCTAAGATTAAAACCAAAACTGCAATTATTAAAATAATTAAACCTCTTTTCATTTTTTTTATAAGTTAAAAGAGTTTATTAAAGTTTTTGGTTAAATTTTCTGGTGTATTAAAGGTTGGTGAAGTAGTTTAAAAGTAGGATTTAAATAAGTGTTTTCTCTAAATAATTTATGAGAACAAATTTATTTAATGATAAAACAATACAGAAAAATATAGTAAAAATAGAGCCAACTTCAAAACAAAAATCAGCTTCTAAAAAATGGATAGAGTTATTAGAAAAAAATGAATTACAGGAAGAAGTTGCTAATTATCCAAGATTTACAACATTAATTCTTAATGAATTATTGGGGTTTGATACCCTTAATTTTAAACATGAAGAAAAAAATATGGAGTTTCCGTTTAGAGATAAGTCTGGAAATTTCCTTGTTTGTTTTGAAGCAAAAGGAACAAAAACCAAAGACTTGTGGGCTCCACAAGGTAGAAATACTGAATTAAGAAAAACACCTGTTATACAAGTGAATAATTATATGTATGAAAAGAAAATACCCTATGGGGTTTTAACAAATTACAGAGAATTTGTTTTATTCAAAAGAGAGGAAGGATATAATAAATATCACAAGATTGATTTTTTAGATATTAAGAAAAATCCAGAGAAATTAAAAGAGTTTATTTTTATCTTCTCTAAAGAAAGTTTTGAGAAAGAAGATACAACAAAACTATACAAAGATTCAATAGTGGAAGAAAGGAATTTAACAAAAGAGTTTTATAAATTATATCACGAAACAAGACTTATGGTTCTCAAGGAATTTAAAGAAAGTGAATTAGAAAACGAAATTTGTTTGCATTATTCCCAACTATTCTTAAATCGTCTAATGTTTATCTTCTTTGCAGAAGACACAGAATTACTTGATAAAAGATATTTTGAAAGCAAAATATTAGAAATTCTTGATAAAAGTAGTGGAGTGATAGATGGGCATACAAATTATGTTTTTGGAAAAATAAAAAGTATGTTTAAAGAATTGGACAAGGAAATACCTCAACAAATAAAAGGATTTAATGGAGAGTTGTTTAAAGAAGAAATTGACGGCAGATTATCCTTTAAAGATTATAGGAATAAACCATTTTTCAAAGATGTAAAACAAAATTATAGACTTGATAAAGATATAGAATTATATGAAAATGATAGGAAAATTTTTAATAAACACAAAAACAGATTAAGCAAAATTATAGAAAATATTTTGCTTATGGCTTCTTTTGATTTTAAATCAGAAGTTAATGTTAATATCTTAGGGCATATTTTTGAACAATCAGTTTCAGATATAGAAAATTTAAAAGAGGAAAAAATATCCAAGAGGAAACAAGAGGGTGTTTTTTACACTCCCGAATATGTAACTGAATACATTTGTAGAAATACAATAATCCCCTATTTATCCAAAAGTGGAACTAATGATATTAATGAATTAATAGATGAATATTCTAGAGATATTGAAGAATTGGAGAAGAAGTTTAAGTCAATTAAGATTTTAGACCCTGCTTGTGGTTCTGGTGCATTCCTTATTAAATCTACTGAGATATTGTTTGAAATATTTGAGAAAATCCAATTTGTTAAAGAGAATTATGGAGATTATGAAGCAAGTAGAGGCTTAAAGAAAAAGAGTAATTTTAAAGGGCAATTAACTTTAAAGAAATTTGATGAGAAGGAAGAAATAAAGAATATTATTGAAAATAATATTTATGGTGTAGATATTAATGAGGAATCAGTTGAAATAACCAAATTATCTTTATTCCTAAAGATAGCAAGAAAAAATAAAAAATTAATTGATTTATCAAGTAATATTAAGCAAGGTAATAGTTTGATAGATGATAATGAAGTTGCTGGAAAATTAGCTTTTGATTGGAATAAGAAATTTCCCGAGATTATGAAAACTGATGGTTTTGATATTATAATAGGGAATCCACCTTACGGTGCAAAATTAAGTGAAAAAGAAGTTATTTATGTAAAAAATAAATATTCTCTTGGTAATTCTGAAACTGCTCAACTTATGATGAAAAAGGCATATTCTTTGCTTAAGGAAGGAGGTTATCATGGATTTATAATCCCAAAAGCATTTACTTTTGTTTCTACATGGGATAAGATAAGGGGTGAATTTTTAGATGAGTTAAACATATTAATTGATTGCAAAAAAGTTTGGAAAGAGGTTAAATTAGAACAAATAATCTATACAATACAAAAAGGAAAAAAATTTGATAAATATAAATCTGGAATTAGGCAAGACGAGGAAATTAAAATAATTGCGAATGTGAATAAGGTGTTAATACCTAAATTTGATGGGGTTTTATTAAACTCTTTAACAAATCAAGAAATTAAAATTGGAGAGAAAGTAAAGAGTATAACAAGTAGACTTAAAGATTTCGGAAAAGATAGCAGGGGGGATTTGTTTTACAAACAAATGAATAATGATAAAAAAGGTTTTAAGGTTTTGGGGGGGAATGAAATACAGAGATATTATCAAAGAGGAATTAAAGGATATATTGAGGAGAAATATCTAAAATCTGATTTATCAAGGATAAAACCCAATTCTATTTTATTGCAAAGAATAATTGCACATATTGAAAATCCAATAGACCACTTAAAAATAGCTGGAACAATTTTTGAAGATTCAAATTATAAAATTGTTGATACTGTTTATCAGATAACTTTTGAGAAGGATATTTCTAATAGATATGGTGATTGATGCAAAAACGGACCAATAAAGCTTATAATTAAGCGAAACTACGACGATAGTAATGAGAAAGATATTGTCAGACAGGTATTATTTGGGAAGAAAGTGCATTTATTGTGATAGCAAT
>Ga0265594_1003222_pt1 | contig 11020 bp, 9 predicted proteins | sample saktaG_11_FD_190147 | JGI IMG/M metagenome (GOLD analysis project Ga0265594, IMG submission 190147) | Saline water microbial communities from Sakinaw Lake, British Columbia, Canada - sak_2011_5_24_80m | ecosystem: Environmental > Aquatic > Non-marine Saline and Alkaline > Saline ... | reverse complement strand
TCTGTTTTAATCAACGATAGCGGTAAAGAAAGGATACTTTTTGAAAAAGAAAGTGAAAAAATTTTGCCGATCGCCAGCCTGACCAAATTAATGACCGCCTGGGTCGTTCTGAAACACTACGATCTTTCAAAAGAAATCACCATTTCCAAATTGGCAACCAATCAATATGGGGACATCGGAAAACTGGAAGAAGGAAAAACCTTCCCGACGGAATATCTTCTTTATCCTTTATTAATGGAATCAAGCAACGGAGCCGCTTTTGCTCTGGCTGAAGATTATGACGAGGGAATGACGGAAAGAAATTTCGTAGGGTTAATGAATTTGGAAGCGAAAAAAATGGGGCTTAGCAACACGTTCTTTGACAACCCTACGGGTCTTGATCCTGAAGAATCAAAAACAGAAATGAACTATTCGACTGCCAATGATCTGGTTATATTTACCAAAAAATTATTGGAAAAACCTTTAATTTGGGAAATACTTTCCCTTCCCAAGTATTCTTCGTATGGCCCTGAGCTGATTAACACCAATAAGTTTTTGCTTGATGGCTCAACGCAGTGGCAGGATAGAATAATCGGAGGAAAAACAGGCTATACCGGTGAAGCCGGAGGATGTTTGCTTCTAGTTATGAAGGCACAAAAGGCCCAAGGACTTCTGATCAATGTAATTTTGGGAGCAAACGGGAGGGAAAACAGGTTTGACGAGATGAGAAAACTGGTTGAATGGCTAAAATCAGCATATAAATGGTAATATAATACCACCATGTATCTGCCCGAAGCTGCAATAGACGTTATTAAAATTTTCACCTTGGGGGCGGTAAGTTTTATTATTGCTTTTTTATTAACCCCTCTTCTAACTCATTTTTTGTATAAATATAAACTTTGGCGAAAGGAAGTAAGACAAAAAGCAATTGATGGAGGCGAGGTTACTGTTTTTCAAAAATTCCATAAAGAAGGGGAAACGAATATACCGAGAATGGGCGGAATTTTAATATGGGGGACCATTCTTATAACTATTTTCTTATTTTGGATACTTTCGCAGATAACAGACATTTGGTGGTTGGAAAAATTAAACTTTATGAGCAGGAGCCAAACCTGGCTTCCTCTTTTTGCCTTAATCGCAGCTTCTTTATTAGGGTTGACCGATGATATTCTGCAGGTTTTTGGCAAGGGAAAATACATCGGTGGCGGATTGAGCTTGAAAAAGCGCCTCTTGGTAGTCGCTTTAATAGGCCTCGTTGGCGCCCTGTGGTTTTATTTCAAACTGGATTGGACCACAATTCATATTCCTGGAGTGGGAGATTTGGAAATTAACGGCTGGTACGTTCCTATTTTTGTTTTAGTGATGCTGGCTGTTTATTCCGGGGGTGTAATTGACGGTTTAGACGGTCTGGCGGCGGGATCCTTTGCATTGATCTTTGCCGCTTTTGCCGGCATTGCTTTGTTTTTGGGACAAATCGACATTGCTACTTTTTGTACAGTGATTTTAGGAGCCCTGTTAGCCTTCTTGTGGTTTAATATCCCGCCAGCCAGATTTTATATGGGGGAAAGCGGAATGATGGGCTTGTGTGCCGTCTTGACCGTAATTGCTTTTTTAACCGATTCGGTTTTAATCCTGCCGATTATCGGCTTTTTATTGGTTGTTGAGTCGGGCTCAGTCATCCTGCAGCTTCTTTCGAAAAAATTCAGGCATAAAAAAATCTGGCTTTCAACTCCGATTCACCAGCATTTTGAAGCCAAAGGCTGGCCTCACTACAAAGTGACGATGAGGTTTTGGGTTGTCGGAGCGGTAATGGCGATTATTGGAGTCACCATTAGACTATTTGGTTAAGATGAAAATACAACGTCTCAGGAAAAGATACCCTAAATTCATATACGAAAAATATTCTTACGATATTTCTAAAAACAATTTAGAAATTCTTTTTAATTTTGAAATTCCGCCCGACATCAAATTTAGACCTAAAATCGTTATACAAAATATTGATAAATCCAACATTAAGAGAGCGAGAGAAAAAGCGTTAAATAATTTGATATTTAATCTGGGATTAATAGAAATGGTCAGCTATTGGAAAACGACTTGCTCTCCCGAAATCGAAATTCTGGCTGGTCCTCTGAATAAAGAACAAATTACTTGGTGGAAAGATTTAATGATCAAGGGGCTGGGCCAATTCTTCTACGAAAACAAAATTGATTTTCTCAAGTCTAATTTCTTAAAAATTTCCTCCCTCAATCGAAAAGCCATCCAGACAAATTTCAATCAACAAGCCATCCCGGATGAAAACGGGGGAGTGTTGATTCCAGTGGGAGGAGGAAAAGATTCAATAGTGACATTGGAATTATTAAAAAAAAGCAAAAAGGATATCCAATGTTTTTCTTTGAATCCGACCGAAGCAGCTCTTAAAATAATGAAAATGTCTGGCTGTAAAAAACCTATCATTGCGTACCGAGAAATAGATAAAAACTTATTAAAATTAAATCAAAAAGGATTTTTAAATGGTCATACCCCATTCTCGGCTTATTTGGCTTTTTTAAGCGTGCTGATCGCAACGATCTTTGGACGAAAATACATTGCTTTTTCCAACGAAAGAAGTTCAAACGAAGGTAATGTGAAGTATCTGGGGAAAATAATCAATCATCAATGGTCAAAAAGTTTTGAGTTTGAACAAAAATTCAGAAAATATTCCAAAAAATACTTAACCTCGACAGTCGAATATTTCAGCTTTTTGAGGCCTTTATACGAAATTCAAATAGCAAAATTGTTCAATAGGCATTCAAAATACTTTCCATTCTTCTTAAGCTGTAACGAAGCGTATAAGACTGCCTCCGGAACGAAATTACCCGACAAGAAATGGTGCGGCGAATGTTCAAAATGCTTATTCGTCTTTGCGGTCTTGTATCCGTTTTTAAAAAAGAAAGAATTGCTGAAAATTTTCGGAAAAAATCTGTTCAACAATAAAAATCTTCTTCCAATGATGCAGCAACTAACAGGGGAAAGGGGATTCAAGCCTCTTGAATGTATTGGCACAAAAAAAGAGAGCCTGGCTGCCTTCTATTTAAGCTGGAAACGGGACAAAGAATTGCCACCCCAGAAACTTCCATTCTTGTTGAACTATTTTGAAGCTAAAATTTTAACAAAATATCCGAACCTGGAAAAAGAGCTCAAAATCATAATGGATTCATGGAATAACCGGCATAATTTGCCCGGATCTTTTAAAAAAATTCTCCAAAATAACTCGAAAAAGGTTTAGATTTGTGCTATTCTGGGTGCAGAATGGCTTTAGAAGAATTAAAAGACAAAAGAATCTTGATTTTGGGTTTTGGCAGAGAAGGACAGGATACTTTTAGATTTTTAAGAAAGTTATTTCCTAAAAAAATTATAGGCATTGCCGACAAATCGGAAAAGATAAAAAAACCCGATAAAAACACTGAGACGCATCTGGGCGAAAATTATCTCTTGGCACTCAAAAAATACGACATAGTTATCAAATCACCAGGAATTCCGTTTAAAATTCTGCCCTCCTCGGTCGTCAAAAAAATCGTCACCCAAACAGACATTTTTTTTGACAACTGCAAGGGTCAAATTGTTGGCATTACAGGCACGAAAGGCAAAAGCACCACAGCTTCCTTAAGCTATAAGATTTTAAAAGAGGGTGGAGTTAAAGCCCATCTAATGGGGAATATCGGAAAACCGGTCTTAAATCTTCTATTTTCAACCACACCGAAAGATGTTTATGTGTATGAGCTATCCAGCCACCAGCTTTATAATCTTAAAAAATCTCCCCGGGTCGCGGTTTTTTTAAATCTTTTTACGGAACACTTGGATTACTATCGAAATCTTAAAGAATATGCCAAAGCCAAAGCCAATATCGCCCTACACCAGACAAGAAATGACTATTTAATTTATAACGCTCAAGATAAAATCGTTAAGGAGGTTGCCCAAAAATCAAAGGCTAAAAAAATACCGATTAAGGGAAAATATTATGAATTGGATAGGGCAGGGGCCCGAGCCGTTGGGAAAATATTTAAAATTCCTCCTCAGGTTATTGAAAAAGCTATTAAAAGATTCAAATATCTTCCTCATAGATTGGAACCAGTAGGAACATTTAAGGGAATTACTTTTTACAATGATGCCCTGGCGACCATACCCGAAGCGACAATGTCAGCCATGGATGAATTGGGAAATAAAGTGGAGACCATTATGCTGGGAGGGTTTGACAGAAATATTGATTTTAAAAAATTGGCCGAAAAGATTTTGCAGAGTAAAATTAAAACCATAATTTTTTTCCCAACGACCGGAGAAAAGATCTGGAGAGATATTGTGCGACAAGATAAAAATAGGCAATATAAAAAGAGTGGGGTATTGAATCATTTCTTTGTCGACAGCATGAAAGATGCGGTAAACTTTGCCTATCAATACACAAAAAAAGGAAAAATTTGCCTTCTTTCCACTGCCTCTGCAAGCTTTGGCATTTTTAAAGATTACAAAGAAAAAGGGGATTTATTCAAAAAATACGTAAGAAAATATGGTTACGGCAAAAAAATCTAATCAGCCTTCAGTTGATTATATCCTGCTTGGAACAATAGGCCTTCTATTAGCTGCGGGAATTCTAATTCTGGCCAGCGTTTCCGCCCCTTACTCCCAAGGGAAATTCGACAATACTTATTACTTTCTAAACCATCAACTTATTTACGGCCTAATCCCAGGGTTGATATTGGGGATTCTGGCGTTCAAAATTAACTTATCTTTAATAAAGAAATGGGCTCCTTTTCTGCTTTTGGGGAATTTACTCTTGCTTGGAATGGTTTTTATCCCGAATATCGGTTTAAGGATCGAGGGGGCGGTAAGATGGATTAACTTAGGTCCTATTTCTTTTCAGCCGTCGGAGTTTTTGAAACTTACCTTTATCCTTTATCTGGCTGCCTGGCTGGCCAGCCGAGTTCCTTCCCAGAATAAATACAAAAGCCAAGTAATAGAAAAAGGATTCAGCCAAACTCTTCTTGTTTTTTTTATTATCTTTGGGCTGATTGCCCTAACTTTAGTTTTTCAACCTGACATCAGTACTCTGGCGGTTATTTTCCTTATTGCCCTTTTAATGTATTTTGTAAATAATACTCCCTTTTTTCACAGCATCTTGATAATTCTATTGGGGATTGGCGGTTTATTTTCTTTGGCCAAATTATCTCCCTACCGCGCCAATCGGCTTTTAGTATTTTTTAATCCGGAGATTGATCCTATGGGAATGGGATACCAGCTAAAACAATCTTTAATCGCCGTAGGATCCGGCGGTATTACGGGAGTCGGCTTGGGGATGAGTATGCAAAAGCTTGGATTTCTGCCCCAACCAATTTCAGATTCAATCTTCGCAGTCTTTTCCGAGGAAGCCGGATTTGCGGGCTCCTTATTTCTAATTTTTCTTTTTTTGATATTTCTGTGGAGAGGTTTTAAAATAGCTAAAGAGACCGGAAATAGATTCTGCCAGCTGACCGCCCTGGGAATTACTTCCTGGATTGTCATCCAAGCTTTTGTAAATATCGGGGCAATGATAGGAATTCTCCCATTAACCGGAATCCCTTTACCCTTTATAGGTTACGGCGGCTCTGCCTTGATTGCCACGTTAATCGGAGCCGGCATATTATTGAATATATCTAAAAACGCATGAAAATATTATTTACCGGCGGGGGCACCGGTGGCCATGTCGTCCCAATTATCGCCATAACTCGAGAAATAAAAAAGATTCATAAAGCAAACGATCTTCAGTTCTTTTTTCTCGGGCCGGAAGACGAAACTGGCTCAAATTTGCTTTTACAGGAAGGCATTAAAGTAAAAAATGTCTTGGCCGGAAAAGCAAGAAGGTATGTAAACCTGAAGGCTTTTATGCAAAATCTGATTGATGTTCTTATTAAAATTCCGATTGGAGTTTTACAATCATTCTTCTGTATTTTCTTTTTGTCCCCCGATTTAATTTTTTCAAAAGGCGGCTTTGGTTCAATCCCGGGAGTTCTTGCTGGCAAACTTCTTTTTGTACCAATTTTCTTGCACGAATCGGACGTCACTCCCGGTTTTGCTAATAAAATTCTAAGGGGTTTTGCTTTGGAAATTTTCACTTCCTTCCCTAAAACGGAACATTTCTCTCCGAAAAAATTGATTCTGGTAGGCAATCCCATAAGAAAGGAATTATTGACTGGCTCGAGAAAGGAAGCCAAAAGTTTATTTGAATTAAGTTCAGCCAAGCCCGTTATTTTAATTCTGGGGGGATCGCAAGGAGCTCAAAGGATTAACGACGAAATTCTGGAAGTCCTGCCTCAGCTCTTGGAAAAATTCGAAATAATTCATCAGTGCGGAGAAAAAAACTGTAAGACGATAGAAAAAGAATCCAAAGTAATAATAAATAAAAACTTGGAGCCCTTTTATCATCTTTATCCTTTTTTGAAAGAGTCGGAACTTCGCCAAGCCTATGCGGCCGCCGACCTAATCGTCAGCCGGGCGGGCTCGGGAATTATTTTTGAAATTGCAGCGGTCGGCAAGCCATCTATTTTAATTCCTCTGCCAGAATCAGCCCAGAACCATCAGTTAAAAAATGCTTACGCTTACGAAGAAAACGGAGCGACAATAGTAATTGAAGAAAATAATTTCACTTCCCATTTTTTCTTGGAAAAATTAAAATCTCTTTTTGAAAATCCCAATAAACTCAAAAATATGTCTGAAAAAGCCAAAGAGTTTTCTAAGCCCGAAGCCGGCTGGATAATCGCCAATTATCTTATAGAATACTTAACCAAATAAAAACAGTATGATTTCCGAAGAATTTAAATTTAGAAAACCCGGAGAAATAAGAACCCGATTTGCTCCGTCGCCGACCGGCTTTCTGCATGTTGGGTCATCCAGAACCGCTCTTTTCAACCATCTCTTTGCTAAAAAAAATAAGGGTTCTTTCGTTTTAAGAATTGAAGATACTGACACTGAAAGATCTGACCCGAAATTTGAAAAAGATATTTTGGAAAATCTAAAATGGCTAGGGATTGATTGGGATGAAGGGCCGGATATTGAAGGAGACTATGGACCTTATCGTCAAAGCCAGAGATTGGAAATCTATACTAAATACCTGGAAGAACTTTTGGATAACGATAAGGCCTATTATTGTTTTTGTTCAGAAGAAGAATTGGAAGCCCAAAGACAATATCAAATGTCCCAGGGCTTGGCTCCAAAATACTCCGGTAAATGCGCCGATTTAGACAAAGAAACGGTTAAAAGATATCTAGTAGAAGGAAAACCTTCGGTAATCAGATTCAGAATCGCTTCAAAAAAGGTAAGCTTTGACGATTTAATTCGGGGAAAAGTGGAATTCGATACAGGTCTTATGGGCGATACGGTCATTGCCAAGAACCTTAATACTCCTTTGTATAATTTTGCAGTAGTGATCGATGATTTTGAAATGAAAATCAGCCATGTCATCAGGGGAGAAGAACATATTTCCAACACTCCAAAGCAAATATTGCTCCACGAAGCCCTTGGTTTGCCTCAACCTAAATATGCCCATATGCCGATGATTTTAGCGCCAGATAGATCCAAACTGTCTAAAAGATATGGAGCGACAGCCGTTTCAGAATACAAGAAGGAAGGCTATCTACCTGAAGCTCTGGTTAATTTTATGGCCTTTTTGGGATGGAACCCAGGAGACGAAAGAGAAATTTATTCGATGAATTCGTTGGTTAAAGAATTCACCCTGGAAAACGTTCAAAAAAGCGGTGCTGTTTTTAACGTTAAAAAATTGGATTTTCTTAATGGTTTTTATATACGCCAACGCTCGCCAGAAAAATTAACCGAATTGTGTCTGCCGTATTTCATTGAAGCGGGCTTGGTTGCCGAAGAAAAAGGGGAGAAATTTGACCTCAATTTACTTCAAAAAATTGTTTCGATTTACCAAGGAAGATTAAAAAAAATATCAGAAATTGTTGAATTGACTGGTTTTTTCTTTAAAGAGAATATTGTCTATGACAAAAGTTTGTTAAAATGGAAAGAAATGTCCGACAAAGAAATAAAAAATTCTCTTGACAAATTGGAAAAAATTTTGTCTAAAATAAAGATAGGGGATTGGAATAAAGAAAATTTGGAAAACGCTTTATTGCCAGAGGCCGAAAAGATAGGGGATAGGGGAAGCTTATTGTGGCCCCTAAGAGCGGCTTTAACGGGCAAAGAAGCTTCGGCTGGTCCTTTTGAAATCGCAGAAATTTTAGGAAGGGAAAAAACTTTAAAAAGAATAAAACAAGCAAAAGAGTTATTACCATGAAAAAAATAATTATAATCTCATTAATGATCAGCTTTCTGTTGCCTAATCTTTCTTTTGCTCAAGCGATAACGCAGAGTAAAAAAGAGATTTATCTCTTTGCTGCTCAGGAGCAACCAACTTCTCCGCCGGAAACCATGGGAGAGGCAAAAGAAATGGGGGAGAAGGCATTGGAAATAGGTGAAAAAGAACTGCCGGGAATCATTGAAAAAATCTGGAAAGAAGAAGTTCTGCCGACTTGGCAAAATATGTGGAATTGGCTTAAAGCAAGGATTTGGTCCAAAATCGAAAACTGGACAAGGCCGGAAATTGAAAAAAGAAAACAGTATTTTGAAGAAGGGTTTGAACGAGAGAAAGAAGAAGTGAAAGAAGAGCTGAAAACCGAAGTTCCAAAAGTTAGTAAATCCTTGTGGGAGAAATTTAAAGAATTGATTAGATAGCAAGGCGAATCGATGATTCGCCGAAGCTCGAAATGAATCGGAGATTCATTGAGCTATATTGTGCGACATATTTAACAGAGCGAAACGTTAGGGTAGGGAACCTAACGTTTTTTATTTTCTTTTCTTGACAGGATTTATTGAAAAAATCTATAATGAAATTGGGAGGGAACATCATGGATCCAGCAAACACCACTAATCTCTCCTGGGAGAGGGGTTGACGATCTCAAAAAACCCTCAAGAGGCATCACCTCCTTTGAAGGGAAGCAATAAGCCTGCATCTCAGCCCCTCTCTCTAACCTTTTTTCCAGCTCTTTTACAAAACCGCACCTTAACAGTTTCTCATCACCAATCTGATGGTGAATATATATTCAACATTCAAATCATGGGGCGCCCACATTGATCTCTAGCGCCCCTCGTTTTTTTTATTAGAGATGAATACTAAGGGGGAGTGATTGACAGGCTTTCTTGTCCTGTATATTATAAAGGTAGTAATAGTCGGACAATGTAGGTTAAGCGACATTGTTATAGAGGCTCAAAAGAGGCCCCTCTAAAAGAGCCCCTCTCGGACTCATCATACGCTGAGGCGTAAGCCAAGGCAAAAGATGAAGTTTACTTCATCGCCTATGAAAAAATCAAATAAAAATATTACAGAACATATCCCCGACTTTCTGGATTATTGTGAAGTTGAAAAAGGTTTATCAAATAAAACTCAGGAGAATTATAGCCGCTACCTCCAAAAGTTCCTCTCTTGGCTGAAAAAGACCCAAAAAGAGGCCTTATTACCCCATGAGCTTACGGCCGAGGATATTTGGTCCTATCGTCTATATTTAAGCCGTTATGCGGACGAAAAAGGTCATACTTTGAAGAAAGTCACCCAGAACTACTATCTTATCGCTCTAAGAGCCCTTTTGGGCTATTTTACTGCCAAAGACATAGAATCGCTCCCTGCTGACAAAATAGCCCTCCCAAAAGACGCTAAGGCCGAAAAAACCGTCAAATTCCTTAACCTAGATCAGATTGAAAAGCTTTTAATGGCTCCTAATACCAGAATCCCTCAGGGCTTAAGAGACAGAGCTATTTTGGAGGCATTATTCTCAACTGGGCTTAGAATAGCCGAATTGGTGGCCCTTAACCGGGAGCAGTTCAACAGCATAAAAGACAAAAAGGATTTGGAAATCGGAATTATTGGAAAAGGCAGCCACCCAAGGACAGTTTATTTTTCAGAAAGGTCTTTGTTATGGATTAAGAAATATTTAGATACCCGCCACGACAAAGAAAAACCCTTGTTTCTCCATTACCGCGCGAGGCAGGACTCAGAATCCCGCCTCACCAGCCGTTCCATCGAAAGGATTGTCAAAAAATACGCCATATTAGCCGGAGTTCCGATTTTCACCACTCCCCACACGTTAAGACATTCTATGGCTACGGATTTGCTTACCCAGGGCGTTGATTTAAGAACCATTCAGGAATTTCTTGGCCACCAGAATATTGTTACAACCCAGATATATACTCACGTAACAAACAAACGCCTCCGCGACATCCACCGACAATTCCACAGCGGAAAAAACTTGAAAACTCAATGAATCCACTGATTCATTTCGACCTTCGATGAATTTTCAATTCATCTCGGTGAATAATAAAAACCGCTAGTTCCCCTAACGGTCTTCTCTCGCCGAGCTTCTATCTGTAGAAGCGAAGGTGGAAAAGAGAATTTATTCTCTTTAATCCATCTATTAAATGTCGCACAATACTAGGCGGGATTCGGTGATTGACATAACTTGAATCTAGCAGTCGATGAAGCCTCGGCTTCATCTCCACCTGCACTTTCGCTTTGTGAAAGTTTGGCGTGTAATAAATCAATATTAAAATCGTCGTAATTTAAAGAGAGAAAAACTAAAAAACAAAAGTTTTTTGTTCCCGCGGTAACGCGGGATTTTTTAAGCACCGAATCTCCTTGCTCTTTTTGAATAATCCTCAACAATTTTTTCAAATTCTTTCGGACCAAAGGCAGGAAAAAGAGTTTCGGTAAAGTGAAGTTGGGAATAAGTTGTATCCCACATCATAAAGCCGGACGAAAGATGGGGATCGTTTTTACAGCCAGTTCTAATTACAAGATCAACCGCCGGTAAATTTTTTGTCCAAAGATTCTCTTTAATCAAATTTTTTGTGATCCTCGGTTTTTTATTTTTGTTAATTTTCGCGATCTTTTGAATACAATCCAGCATCTCATCCGTTCCATCGTAAGCCAAGAGAAAAGTTAAAAAATAATTCTCATAATTTTTTGTCGCTCCAACGGCTTCTT
>Ga0265594_1003221_pt1 | contig 11023 bp, 11 predicted proteins | sample saktaG_11_FD_190147 | JGI IMG/M metagenome (GOLD analysis project Ga0265594, IMG submission 190147) | Saline water microbial communities from Sakinaw Lake, British Columbia, Canada - sak_2011_5_24_80m | ecosystem: Environmental > Aquatic > Non-marine Saline and Alkaline > Saline ... | reverse complement strand
CTTGATAAGCCGGTCCCCATCTCATGGAGTCTCTTCCTATTTGTAATTTTAGGGAAGAAATTTCTATATTACTTAAAGAGGGAAATATTGTGGTATTGGTAGGAGTCGGAATTTCAAAAGATGGAAATCTCAGGGTAAGGTAAGCCTGGTTAAGTTGCGTGTTTAGGAGATTAGTTAAGTTGGGGTCAAGAAGATAATTAATATCTGCAGAATAATCGAAATAGAAGGCACTGTTTTCGGATATGTCGGCAGATACTTTTACTCCTAATTCTGAAAATAGTTTTGACTGACTGCCCGGGTTAACGAAATCAATTCTCTGGGTAAAATAGGAATTTACTTTTAGAGTTGATTTAAGATTATCTAATATTATTGTGGTCTTGTTTAATTTTACTATTTTCAGACCCTGGGATGATAGTTCATCATTTAGCTCTACAATGAGCGCTTCCAGTTTCTCAATGTCCTGTTCGGTTAAGGTTGAAAGGGGAATTTGCTCTGTTTGTAGTTGATATATTATTTCATCCAGGAGAATGGCCATATCTTTTCTGCTCATTTGAGGGCTGAGGAAGCTGAGGGAAAGATTTGAGGAGAAGAATTTTTCTTGTTGTGTAAGATAATTTAAAGATTCGTAGAGCCGGTTATCTAATGGGTGGGGGGAGGGGAGCGGTTCGGAGCCGGCGGTGCTGGCGGAATCAGAGTTTATAGAAATAATTTTTACATCGATAGAAGTTAGTTCATCTTGAAATTCCAAAACTAATTTCTCCATTAAAGTTAAATCTGAATCTTTAAATTCTATCTTTTCTTTTTGCATGTTTGAAAGAGAAGTGTCTATAAGATAAGCAATTTCTATTCTGGTTAGTGGTAAAGTATTAGTAGCTACAGTATCATTTCCTTCGAAAGCTTGCAGAGTTTCGAGTCGGGAAATTGCCGGATAAACCCAACTATCTAAGGGAACATAGCTGAGCGGGCTGGCTGAGATTATTCTTGTAGGGATAATAGAAAAAATAGTAATGATTAAAACTAATAACATAATCTTTAAAGAATAAAAAATAAAGTTATTGAACTTTTTCACAATTTTATATCCCTTCTGAGGTAGCGGATTGCGTATATAATAATATATAGCATTTAGCGTATAATTACAACCCCTCACCGCTGTAACCTGTCTTGTTCACTGCCAGGAATTTCCCGGCAGGGTTTACTACCTGGATGAGATCATTGGCATGATTGAATAGGTTAAAATATTCCTCTCTTGATGTTCGCAATCCCTCTTGCGTCTTCTTTAACTCGGAAATGTTTACCAAGGACACGATACTCTTTTTAGTATGGGGAATCATATCGATTTTCAAGAATATATCTTTCACAGCACCCTTTTTATCTATTAAACGAAATTCATACTCTGTTGATGCTTCACCTCCGATTTTTCTTCGGGCAAGATGATATTGTTTTATCCTTTCTAAATCTTCCGGATGGATAAAATCAGTCCATTTCATCTTATTTTCAATTTCATTTTTAGAATAACCGCACAATATTTCTGTTTGGGAGTTTACCATGGAAATAGTCATATTCTCTTCAATAACCATGGTTACAGTACCGGTGTTTTCAAATAGGTTGTGGTATCTTTCTTTGGATTCTGTCAGATATTTCTCTGTTTTCTTTTTATTTGTAATATCTTTATCTAGGATTAAAACAGAATTAATTTCTCCTGATTTATTTCTAATTGGTTGCATTCTGGCAAGATAATAATATTTTTCTCCTATGAAACTCCTCGCAGCAGAGCTGCGGGGAATTGAACCCTAAGAGATTAAAAAAAATAGTAATTTCTTTAATCTTGGACATTCCTGATTGAATGACTTCCTCGTGGTTTTTGAAACTTTCATCCGCAGCCTTCTTGGGAAAAATATCCCATAATGTCTTACCAATATAATCTTCGGGATTACCTCCTAGATTTGAAGCAGTACATTTGTTTAATGATAGGAGCTTACCTTTGAGACCTATCATGATAATAGGCTTATTTGCACTTTCTTCTAATTTTTTATAACTTTCCTCCCATTCATGTATTTTATGTTCTAAATCCCTACCAAAGGCTCGTAGTCTATCCTCTAAAAGCTGTCTTTTTTCAATTAAAAAGCTGATTATTATGCTCACAGTTAAAAACATTAATGCCCTTGTTATGTCTGCAGATAGGAATGTTGGGATTGGGGTTACAGCCTGTAAGATCAGTAAGGTCGAGGAAAGAAGCGCAGCAACCAATATCCCTTTGTATGCCCACCATAAGCTGGAGAGGACAATCGGGATATAGAAAAAATGCGTAAAGATGATCTCGGTCTTTAGAATGAAATGAAAAGAATAAGTTAACAGTAAACAAATAATCAATAAGATGCTGAGAGTACCAATTTTAAATATTTTATTATCATATATTTTTATTTTATCAATGCTCCAAGGATTTTCCTGTTTTTTCATTACAATTTTCCTTTTAACTGCTTAGATTTATTGTGGGAATCTTTAATTATCTATTTTAAAATATACCTGCTTCTCCGTCATATAGTAAAAGGGATAGTTGTTTTGGTAACTTTATGCTTTTATATTTTTTAAATTTCCCTTTTTGGGGTAAATTATGAATTATTTCATTTTGTTTATTTTCTCATCCTTGTTATTTACTTAAATCGATACTGTATTGTTTTTACTGCTACCAATATGAATCTCTTTGCACCTATTGTGTAATCTACTATGATTCTTATTAGAACAACTTCCCTTTATTCCCGGTGCAGTTTTGTTATGTATCTTCGCTCCTTCCCGTAGACGATAGAACTCGTGCGTCCCCTACACGAACGTATTATTACGAGATAGGCGGGCTGTCCGCCCCGACATATAAAATGCTATATCGTAAAAATCTCTGACTCTGAATCTTTCCTGCTGTAAGCTAACTGAATATTAATTTGGAACGATATCATATTATTTTTTTAATCTAAAGAATATTATAAATAATATGGTTGTGTAATTCTTAATTTCCTCGAATTTATGTTGAAATTCATGGACCGCTGTTCTTTAGAAAAATATCTATTGATTCATCAAGGCTGTGCTTTCAATTCCCTGTATCGCTGATTTATAAATCGATTATCGATAAACCATATCAGTCGTCTAACGGGGCGGTTGACTAATAAATTATTTCTTCATCATCCCCCTGTTCGGCTTATAACTCGGCACCATCTCCTGAAGCTTTCTCACTATCCCCTCCATGTCCATTACCTTCGCCAACCCCTCCAACTCTCCAATATCCCTCTCCAACTTCTCTCCGTCAACTTCCTCAACTTTAGCAATAAAAATCTTCTCATGCCCGCTATCTCCCAACACCCGACTCCTCTCTTCCTCAGTCAACAACTCCTCAAACATCTTCTCTCCCGGCCTCAAACCAATAAACTCTATCTTTATATCCTCATTAGGTATTAGTCCTGATAACTGTATCAAATTCCAGGCCATATCTAATATCTTTACAGGTTCTCCCATATCTAAAACAAAAATTGCCTCTCTAATACCCAATCCACCGGCTTGTATGACCAATTGGCTTGCCTCTGAAATAGTCATGAAATATCTTTTAATTTCTTTGTCAGTTACGGTAACAGGACCTCCATCGCTAATTTGCTTTCTGAAGGTTGGAATGACACTACCATTACTTTCCAATACGTTTCCAAAACGTACTGCCACAAAATGCGTCTTGCTCTTTTTTGTATACATTTTTATTATCATTTCCGCTACCCGCTTGCTTGCCCCCATTACACTGGTAGGATGAATGGCTTTATCAGTAGATATCATGACAAAATTATTTACTTCCCATTCGTCAGCTAATTCAACTATATTTTTAGTTCCAATAATATTATTATTTACCGCCTCATCAGGATGATATTCCATCATGGGAACATGTTTGTGGGCTGCAGCATGGAAAACAACCTCAGGTTTAAATTTTTTAAATATCGCCTCCATCTTCTTTCTATTTTTAATGTCTGCCATCATGATCTCAAGTTTCAAATCGCTATACCCTTTTCTAATCTTTTTTTCAGTATAAAAAAGACCATTTTCATTGTGGTCTACTATCATCAATTTCTCAGGAGAAAATTTGCACACCTGAATACTTATTTCTTCACCGATAGAACCAGCCCCTCCGGTTACCATGATTCTTTTTCTTTTAATATATTCAGATATTTTTTCAATATTCAAATTGATAGAATCCCGGTTGAGTAAATCTTTTACTTCCACATTTCTAATCCGGGATACTTCTACCTTTTCATTAATTAATTCGTATACACCTGGTACGGTTTTTATTTTTACATTCTTATTATTTATTTTTTTTATAATCCTTCTGATCTCGGCACCACGGGCAGAAGGAATAGCAATAATCACCACACCAATATTTTCCCTGCTAATAATTTCATTTATCTCATCAACTGAACCCAATATTTTTATATTGCGGATAGTGCTTCCTATTTTCATCATATCATCATCAATAAAACCAATCATTTGTCCCAAGTCTTTTCTCTTCTCTATTTCCCTGCAGATAACATCCCCCGCATCACCTGCGCCTACAACTAATATTCTATCCTCTTTTCTCTTAAAACGATCTTTTCTCCCCCAATATAATCTCCAGATTAACTTGTTTCCAGCTATTAAGGTAAAACTGATAAACCAAATCAATGCCTTTACTGTCCAGGGAAAATATATTCCCTTTAAAATATTAAAATATAGAATGCAGAAAATAACCGTACTGGTAATCGTTCCTGCAATTAAAAAAAGATCATGTATAGAGATATATTTCCAAACCCTAATGTATAGTTTAAAAATAAAAGCAAATATAAGATATAAGATAGAAAGATAAAGAAAAATAGCCCTATATTGATAAATATTATCTATCCAACCCCCTCCGAATCTTAATATCATTGAAAAAATAATGGCAAAATTTAATGATAGCAAATCAATGCAGATCCAATATAATTTCCGGGAATATTTTTTCATATATTCTCTTATCCTTTCTTCTTCCTTTGCAATTTAAACCTAAAAATAACCGGGGGAAGAAGCCCTAAACGTCACTTTTAAATATTCGTTTGTGTAAGTATTAAACTAAACCATCTCCCCTACTCCCATTTTAATCAATCCCATCTATTCAAATTTAAATCCTTTTTCTTTAAAGAGCTTCAAGCAGGCATCCACTACTTTCGGTTCATAAAGAATGCCTCTGTTTTGAGAGATTTCTTCCAGGACTACATCTATTCCGAGAGCCGGGCGATAAGGACGGTGAGAAGACATAGCCTCTACTACATCAGCTACTCCTATAATCTTGGCTTCAAGGAGAATTTTATCACCTTTCAAATTATTAGGATATCCTGAGCCATCTAAGCGTTCGTGATGTTGAAGGACAATTTCAGCTACAGGATAAGAAAAATCAATACCTTTTAATATATCATATCCCACTTGGGAATGACTTTTTATCAGACTAAGTTCTATATCAGTTAATCTGGTGGGCTTACTCAAGATTTCAGAAGGAAGACCAACCTTTCCAATATCATGGATTAAGGAGGCTATCCTTATCCCTTCAACCTTATCTTCAGAAAAGTGTAGTTCTTTAGCTATGGCGGTGACCGGCAGTATAGGGGTCTTTAGCCTCTACTATCTTTGACATGGTGTTAATGGCTGCATCCATAGCTCTTTTCAATTCCTTAACTTTTCCCTTGAGATTATGGGTTTGCTTATCCAGTTCTTCCCGCATTTCAATATTGTGTAAACCCAGAGAAATATCTCCTGCGACCTCCTTAAATAAGGCTTGTTCTTCTTTATTATTAATAAAATGAAGGGATAGAGACAGCCATTATGCCGTAGATCTTCCCATCACGTCCTAACCGGATGGTCATGACGCTTCCTCGGTCGGAACATGCCTTTACCAGCGGACAATCGGGACAGGCAGATGCCGGGTCTTTGATGATTACAACATCCTCTTGTTTTAAGGCGAGCTGACCAAAATAAGTCAGCGCGCCTTTCTTAAATAGTTTAAACATAGGTAAAAAGTCTTTCCCTAAACCGGCTTCAGCGTGTGCGTCAATCTTCCCCTCTTCATCCAGTAGCACTATCCAATTGTGATTATAACCGCGTGTTTCGGTAAGACTATTGCAAGCACCCTTCAGTAATCTTTCACGATCCTTTTCTTCGAAAATCAGCTGGTTAATATTACGAATGGCACGAAGAACAAGATTAAGGTGTTTAATTCTTTCTTCTGCCTCCTTGTGCTCGGTGATATCTTTGAATACCTTTTTTTCTTGTTCTTCCTCTAAAGTTTTTAATTCTTTTATTAATTCTACTTTTGTCTTATCCTCATCTTTCACTTTTTACCTCCTGTTAATCTCATGAAATAAATAAGTGCATAAATTGTATTGTTATTATTTAGATCTTATAAATTATTTAACATTCTCTTTTGTTTTTTTCTCCTCTTCTTTTTTCTCACCAATATTTTCTAATTTACCACCACAATCCGAACAGATAACGCCTGGCCCCATCCGTGCCATATCCTACCGCATTTTATGCATTTATAACTTGGTATATTAAAACCTCTTTTTATCTTTAATAACATTTTTATAGTTCCCAGTAGTATTTTTTAATTGCTATATATTTTCAATCTTTCCCTCTTTAATCCACTCTTTTATGATTTCTCTTCTCTTTTCTTCTAAGACAACCTCAAGCAGCTTTGAAGTTATTCCTTTAACTCTTACCTTATTAAGCTTTTCTTTCCAAAAATCCGGCAGTCTTTTTTCTGTTTCTATTCTAATCTCTTCCTGCTACAATTTATAAGATCCTTTTCCCTGTAAACATCTTTTTGTTATCCTTTTCTTATTCACTTTCCCGACCAACTAAATCCTTCTTTTTCTAATTTCTTTTTAGCTTGGTATATTTTCCGAAAATAACCTTCTTTGACCGCTTTAATGCTTTTTGTATCAACAGAGATATATTTAAAATATATCTCCTCAAGTAATGTTAACAGAATTGTATTTTTTCTCCGAATTCGAAATATCATTCAATCTGTCCGGAAAATCTATTTGTGATAGTATCGGATTGAATGGAAGATAAAATCACATGATTACTATCAATTATAATAATTGCTCTCGTTCTTCTGCCATGAGTAGCATCGATTAATTTTTTACTATTTTTTGCTTCTTCCTTTATTCTTTTCAAGGGAGCGGAATTCGGAGACAAAATAGCAACAACCCGCTTAGAATTCACAAAATTACCAAAACCAATATTTACCAAACCATCTACCATCTATATGTTCTCCTCTTATTCAATATTCTTTACTTGGTATTTATGTCCTCAATCCTTCCGGATTTCATCCATTCTTTTATTATTTCCCTTCTCTTTTCTTCCAGGACAACCTCGAGCATTTTTGATGTTTTTCCTTTAATTTTTTCATTATTTAACTGCACTTTCCAAAAATCAAGTAATCTGTTTTCTGTTTCTATTCTTATCTCTTCCTGCTGTGAAGGATCAAGAGAATTATAAATTTGTTCTACCTTTTTAATCTCTTCCTGCCTCTTCTTATTTTCTTCTTCTTGCAGCTTTATTTTAATCTGTTCTATTTTTTTCTCTTCTTTTTTTCGCTCTCCTTCTCTTTTCTCGCTTAAATATTCCTCCGGGAATTGCCAATTTTCTCTTATTGCCTTCACTATATAAGCCGCTTTATTATTAGCATTAGTATAATTAATTGCCTCAATCCATTTTTTTATCAATTCTTGATCATTGTTTTTTATCAGTTTTTCGGCGGTTACTTTTGAAACATTTAATTCTAATAACTTATTAACTAAGTCAACCTGCTCTTTAGAAAATTCTTTTACTTCCTCTTTTGGCCCTGGTAGATATTCTTCTGTCCGGCCATCAATGCTTTTTATCTTTGCCCTTTTCATTTCCTCTTTGGCCCTCTCTCCTGGCCAATAACGTATAAGCCAATCCTTATTTCCGTTCTTACTCCACTCGTATTCCGATATAAACCCGCTATCTTTGAGCTCGTCATTACCCGAATTTAATTGTCGTTTAGCATCTGAAAAATATCTATAGGGGGTTAGCGGAAGGAGCTGGCACAAGGTATCATATTTAAAACGTAAAAAATCTTCTCTTTTATTCCTTATCCCGTAAAACTTTACCCCCAAAATTTCATAGAGCCTGGAGGTTATTTTACTTTTGAGGCTTCGCCAATAAGTATAATCAATCGGTTTTGTATAGCGAGAGTTTAAGCTCTGGAGATAGATATCACTTAAAAATAATAAATTTATTTCTGTAATGGAGCCATCTTCTAATTCCTCACCTCTGAAAATGACAGCATCATATAAACTAAAAACACTCGATATCCATTTCTTTTTGCCTTTGTGATAAAAAACCCCTTCTGATTTTATTCCAGTCATTTGTATCTTTTCTAAAGCTTCTTTTGCTCTGTGGTAATTTTTCCCTCCAGTAGTAATCCCTATTCTATTACATAGATCGTAAATAGAAAAAGGTATGGGGTTTTTTATTTTCCCTTCTTCTCTTAAAATTTCACTGATAATCTGCTCTATAGCTTTATGAATTTCCCTGTCAAAAGGACCAGGATATCCATATTCAGGATTAGCTGAAACGTTCCAGACTTTTTCTTTTTTTGGGTCTTCTCTTTTAGTTATCTCTCTATATTCAGTTTTTAATCTTTTATCTTTTCTCTCTAAGGCAAAAAATGGGAATACTAATAAATTTACTTCAGATTTTATTATCTTTGGCAAAATAATTTCATTATTGTTTTTTATAGAAATCCCATTAGTGAAATCAGCCTTTAATTTTTTCACTTCTTCTCTCCTTTAATTTTTAAAAATAATAACAACATCTTTTCCTGTTGTTGTTATTGTATATATTGTAAGAGTTGTAGGTTTGGCAAACCCTTACAAAATAAAGGATAATAAGCAATTTCCTCGTTTCAAAGTGCGATATTCCTCGTTTCAAAGTGCGATATTCCTCGTTTCAAAGTGCGATATTCCTCGTTTCAAAGTGCGATATTCCTCGTTTCAAACTTAACTATTCCTTTCTTCAAACTACGGTATTTCTTCTTTCCAAACCCACTATTTCTTGATCTAATAAAATATTATTTAACTTTAATTATCCAACCTTTTTCTTTCCATTTATCCCATTTCTTATCAGCTATTCCGTCTACAAATTTAATTTCTTCCGGCGTTTTAAAACCCCCGCAGGCTTCTCTGTAATCAACTATATTTTGTGCTATTATCTTACCTACTCCCCAAAGTTCATCCAATTTTTCTAAAGAAGCAGTATTAATATTTATAGCCCTACCTGATGTAGTAGAAGTTTCTTCGGAAGTCCCCGGAGTTGGCAAGGAAATTATACCAGCCTCGCTAATTAATTCATTATATCCTCCTGGACTGTATTTATTATTCCATAAATTATTAAATTGATTTTGATATTTTTCAATTATATTCTTATCGTCTATTACTAATAAATTTTCATCATTTCTTTCTCCTGCAGAAGCAGTCCAATTATATGATCCTGTAATAATTATTTTATTATCTATTACTGCAAATTTATTATGCATTATATAACTATATGAACTTATTCTTATATCTTTTATGCCGTTATTTAAAAAGTAACGTGATTTATTGTATTTGGCGTTAACTTGTGAGCGATCTAAATATATTTTAATATTCACTCCTCTATCTTTGGCTCTAATTATTGCCTGGGCTATTTCTCTATCAGTAAAAGCATACATAGCAATATTTATAAATTCTTTTGAATCGTCTATATTTTTAATAATTATTGACTCTGGATCATCATAAAGAGAGAAATAGACTTCCGTTTTAGTAAGAATATTAAAAGAAAAAATAAATAATAAGCTAATAATTAATAGAAAGATAAAAGTAAATTTAATTAGTTTTTTATAATTAAACATTTTTACAATAAAACCCCATTTTTAAAACACTTATAATTTTAAACAAGTATTTTTAAGATTCCTTCTGAGATTTAGGCCTTTGCTTTAAGTCCTTTTCCTTTAACCCATCTCTTACTACAATATTGAAGGCCTCTGTTAGACTATGCCTATCCCAGTAGGCAAAATTATATAAATTCTGTAACAGATCTTCTTTAATATAGAAGGTCATCTTTTTAGTCTTATAGGTATCGGTTTTAGCATTAGGAGAAGACATGCTTGTTTTACGTGTAATGTTTGTTTTACGTGTAATATTTGCAATGTTTTTATTACTTACTTTGCTCGTAGTTTTTTTAATAAGTTTATCTTTAAGGTTGATATTTTTTCCTACCGGCATTTTAGCTCCTTTCATTTAAAAATTCCTTCGCTAGATTCTTATAATCAATAGCCCCTTCACTTGAAGGAGCATAACTTAATACACTCTTGGCAAACGAAGGGGCCTCAGCTATCTTTACACATATCCGAATCAATGAATTAAAAACTTTTTCTTTAAGATTGTTCTTAATCTCGTTTAATATTTCGCTGGATAATCTTCTCCGGCCATCATACATAGAGACGACAATTCCGGTAATACTTAATTTTTTATTTAAGACATTCTTGACCTCATCTATGGTCTTTAATAACTGGGTTAAACCCTGTAGGCTTAAAATTTCCATTTGTAGGGGAATTAATACCTCGCCAGCCGTGGTTAGGGCATTTATAGTTAAGATAGATAAGGATGGGGGACTATCAATAAATACATAATCATACTCTTTTAGCCCTTTAAGTCGATCCTGTAATAACTGCTCCCGGCCAATTTTGTTAATTATAGAGACCTCTAAATCAGCTAGCAAAGAAGAGGAAGGAGCAATATCCAGGCCTTCTTTTTTTACAAGTATTGTTTGTATTGTTTGTTTTCCTTGTAATACTTCCACTATGGTGTTCTTTGGATTACGTATCCCAAAAGAGTAGGTAAGGTTGGCCTGGGGATCAAAATCAATTAGTAATATCTTTTTCCCCATCAAGGCAAGGGCTACCCCTAAATTCATGGTGATGGTG
>Ga0265594_1003220_pt1 | contig 11029 bp, 9 predicted proteins | sample saktaG_11_FD_190147 | JGI IMG/M metagenome (GOLD analysis project Ga0265594, IMG submission 190147) | Saline water microbial communities from Sakinaw Lake, British Columbia, Canada - sak_2011_5_24_80m | ecosystem: Environmental > Aquatic > Non-marine Saline and Alkaline > Saline ... | reverse complement strand
CCCAAAGCGGCTAAGCCTTCTTTGGGAACGGCAAATTTAATTGAATGAACGTCCATTGAACGAATGCTATTTTCTAAATTAGTTAGATATCCCTTGAAAGCATCGTAAGAACCGCTCGCCTTAATATTTAAAGACAAGCCGGGAAAGGATAAAATCCTTTTAGGTTGGTCAAGTACTTGATAAGGATTTTCTTTTTCCTGTTCAGCTTGACCAAAACTCATTGATTCCAATAATAAACCATTGCTGGCTGCCAAAGCATCAAATTGAACTAACAAATAAGGAATATCTTTTTCCTTAGGCAGGACAAAAGGAATCTTTTGGGCTTGTTCTATTAATGGTTGGTATTCCTGATTAAGTTCTTGGACCTTGGCTAAAAGTTCTTCGGTAGCGGTAAGGGCTAATTTATTCTGATTAATCTCATTTCGTAAGACCTTAATGGAAGACCAAAGAGGATCAAGAAAAACAAATACCAAAATCAAAGCGCTGATTAAACTAATTAAAATAATAATATTTTTTCTGTTCATGATTATTTTACCTAAGAGCATAAGCCAAAGACGAAATGCGATTGGGTAGTGAAATAAACAGTTTGGCATTCAAAAATCCTACGGATTTTTGAACCAAGTTCTTAAAAAATCGGGATTTAATTCTATTCTTAAATTAGAGGCAATCCGGCCAGAAGTTTCTAAATTAACCTCTGAAAGATCTGTTTTTTCTATCCGGGAATCCTCCTCAAGGGCAACTACCTGTTTAGCCAAGGTCAGATAATCCACTGCTTCTGCTTTTAAACTTAGTTTAGCTTGAGATAAATCAACCTCCAAACCAGTAAATTGAACTTGAGGAAGAGTTATTTCCTCAAGGAACTCAAAAAGTTTGGAGGAATAAAGGCGATTCTCTAAAATCTTTCTTAAATCTTCTATACCAGTTTTTAGTTCTATAAAATCATCTTCCATTCCTAAATCTCTCTGATTAGTCAACTCCATAAGCCTTTCTTCTAAATCTTTTTGTTCTTCAATTAAATTGTTTTTATAACCGGTCAGTCCAAAGTAAATTAAAACAACTAGCAGTAAAAAACCAACAGTTAAAATCAGCCAAAGATTGGTCTTGGAAGTTAGCTTGCTTAAAAAACCCGTGGCTGATATTTTAAAACCAACGGCCGCTTCTTTCCTCTTCTTATATTTTTCGGGCATTATTTTAATATCCATATTCATTCTCCCCCTCTCATGGCTAAGCCAACGGCTACGGCCAAAGAAGGGCCTAATTCCTTTACAGCTGGCTCAAGCAAAGGAGGATAAATTACTCGGGCAAAAGGATTACCCAAGGAAGCCTCTAAACCCAGTTTATTGATAAAATAATCAGCAAAGCCAGGCACTTGAACACCGCCACCGGCTAAAATACATTTTTCAACTCGCCGATTATATTTGCTTTGATAAGAATCAATAACCTTTTTTATTTCGAAAATAACAGCATTTAAAACCGAATGGATTATTTCTTTTAGCTGAGCGCTTTGCTCGCCCGGCCTTGAAATGGATTCGACAGGCTCACCATAAATTTTGGCGCGAGACTGACTGGCTGCTTGATTGGCTGATAAATTTTTTTTTAATTCCTCTGCTTCTTTTAAACTGATATTCATTTGTTGGGAAATAGTTTTGGTTAGTTTGAGGCCGCCCATTTCTAAATTATTAATCACTCGAATATAGCCGTCGTCAATAATACTCAAGCTCACCGAACGAGCGCCCATGTCAATAATGATAACCGTGCTTTTGTCGTTACCGACCAAGGCCCGACTTAAGCTGAATATTTCTGACTCTAAGGCAGAAATATTCAAACCAGCCGATTGAATTACTTTTCTGTAATGGTTAATATTTTTTTTAGGTACGGCCATCAGTAAGACCTGAAGTCCTTTCTGTTGACCTAATGAGTCAATAATACTCCAGTCTAAAATCACTTCACTAATAGGCACCGGCACATATTTCTTAGCTTCAAAAGGAATAGCTGTCTCAATCTCTTTTTCCGACATAGTTGGAAAATCAATCAGGGTAGAAAAACTAGAATAAACCGGTAAGGAAAAATAGGCCGCTTGGGAAATAATCTTAGCCTCTTTAATGGTCTCTTTGACTATCCCGGCTAATTCTTCGTTAGGTAGTTTCCGAAATTCTGAAGAAGTTTGATACCAAGCTTCTTTAAGATATTCTTTTAAAGAAAAGATGGCATAGTTTTTTAGTTTATGTCTGCCTTCTTCTTTTTCTAATTCAACTAATTTAATAGCTGAAGCGCCGATATCAATACCCAAATAGCTTTTTGGTTTTGTCTTAAATAAAAACATTAATAATATTTCCCTGTTCCGGCGGACATTTTCCGCTAAAGCTTTAGCGAAGACGGAAACTTTGACAAAGGCGGGTTCTGCCTTGTCTTTCTTTACTTGAAATTATACCATAAATTAAAAAGTAAAGAAAATACTTCTATGTGGAAAACTATTTTGTCACAAGTTTGCCACAGGGACTGTCCCTTAGATACAGTCCTTGAATCAAGGACTGTATCTAAGGGACAGTCCCTGTATAACTGTATAAAATGCAATAGAACTATGAAAAAACTCATCCTTGATTTACTCTTTCCTGTCAATTGTCTTGGTTGTGGTCAAGAAGGACAATTTATCTGTCCAGCTTGTTTTGAAAAAATGCCTTCGAATAGAAAAAGGCCTCTTAAATTTAGTTCTTCCGCCTTAACCGATTTAATCGTAGCCAGTGACTATAACTACACTTTAGTTAAACAGGCGATTCATCGATATAAGTATGATTTTGTTAAGGACTTGGCTGAATCCTTGGGGCAATTAATGGTTAGAAGCCTCAATGTCATTCTGAGCGATAGCGAAGAATCTTTCAAAAATATTCTTCTTATCCCCGTTCCTCTTCATAAAAAACGCCTCCGCTGGCGGGGTTTTAATCAAGCCGAATTCTTAGCTCAAAAAATTAGCCAGGGATTAAAAATTCCCTTAATAAATAATATCTTAATCCGAGCCAAATATCGCCTGCCCCAAATGGCTATTAAAAGTTCTCAGGAAAGGAAAGAAAATATTAAGCAGGCCTTTCAACTTAATCCACAGATAAAATCACAAGGACAGTCCTTTTTACCGTCAGGGACTGTCCCTGATCCACTATCCTTGTCAGACATTAAAAATAAAACCATCATCTTAATTGACGATGTCTGTACTACCGGAGCAACCTTAGAGGAATGCGCCAAGGCTTTAAAACCACTCCAGCCAAAACAAATTTGGGGCCTGGTAGTGGCCCAGGGATAAATTGACTATCGGGTAATAAAATGGTAAATTAGTGAATAAGGAGGAGTCGGATAATGGTTATTCCACAGGTTTGCTAAACCTGCGTCCTCACGGACTTGTGGGTTCGAGTCCCACCTCCTCCGCATAAGTTTTTTACTGGTCAAAAATTTAAATTTATTTCTGGAGAGGTGCGAGAGCGGCTTAATCGGGCAGTCCTGAAAACTGCTGTGGCAGCAATGTCACCGTGGGTTCGAATCCCACCCTCTCCGCATGGCAAAAAATTATCTCAAATGGTCAGCTCCGGAATTTACTCATTATAATAAAGATAAATCATGGTTTATCATAACCGGCTTAATGGCTGGCGGATTATTCCTTTGGGCTCTTTTAACTAAAAATATTCTTTTTGCTTTGCTGATTGGTTTAAGTTATTTTTCCATAACTGTCTTTGCTTTAAAAAAGCCAAGGGAAATAAATTTAGCCATCACGGCCAAAGGTATTAAGATCGACAAAACGCTTTATGAATTTGATAATCTAAAATCATTCTGGATTTTCTATGAACCATCTCAAATAAAAGAGTTGAGCTTGCGCAGTAAGAAAACGATTATGCCCTATATCAAAATCCCCTTAGGCGAGCAAAATCCGGTTGAGGTCAGACAAACCTTACTCAAATATTTACCCGAAAGAAGACATAAAGAATCTTTAGTTGATAATTTAGCCAGGAATTTACGGTTTTAATGTCCTCGTAGCTCAACCGGACAGAGCGCTTCCTTGCGGTGGAAGAAGTTGCAGGTTCGAGTCCTGCCGAGGATACTAATGTTAACTTTAGACACTAAAATTAAAGAAATAAAAAAAGTAGGTCCCACTTATTTGAAACGGCTTAAACAGCTAAAAATCAAAAATATCAGGGACCTTCTTTTTCATTTCCCTCACCGCTATGATGATTTCCGTCAGATTGTCTCTATTAGCCAGTTAAAAGAAGGCCAAAAAGCAACTATCAAAGGAGAAATCGTAGAGATAAAAAATATCCGACTCTTTCATAAAAGAATGGTCTTAACCGAGGCCCTAGTCAAAGATAAAAGCGGCACTATTAAAGTTATTTGGTTTAATCAACCCTATTTAACGCAAACTCTTAAAAAAGGCGAAATAGTTAATTTTTCAGGTAAATTAAGTTTTGTTAAAAAAACCCTTTGTCTTTCTAATCCAGTCCATGAAATAGCCCAGACAAAAGAAACTACCCACACCGGTCGCTTGGTGCCAATTTATCATGAGACAGCCGGTTTAAGCTCTCGTTATCTGCGTTATTTGATTAAACCTCTTTTACCACTAATTAACCAAATCACTGATTTTCTGCCCGAACCAATTAAAAGACAATTTAAACTCGTCAGTTTAAGTCAAGCTATCAAGCAAATTCATTTTCCAAATAATCATCAATCAGCTCAAGCGGCTCGCCAGCGGCTGGCCTTTGATGAACTTTTTTTAATTCAGCTAATTACCCTTAAGCAAAAGCAAAAATTAGCTCAAGAAAAAGCATTAACTATTCCTTTCAATCAAAAATTAATTAAATCTTTTGTCAAAGATTTGCCTTTTAAGTTAACCAATAACCAACGGATAGCGGCCTGGCAGATTTTTCAGGACTTAGCTAAAAAAAAACCAATGAATCGTTTGCTCAATGGTGATGTTGGTTCAGGTAAAACAGTCGTAGCTATTATGGCTGGCCTGGAAATAGCCAAAGCTGGTTACCAAGTCGCCTTGATGGCCCCAACGGAAATATTAGCCAAACAACATTTTCATACCTTTAAGGATTTTCTTAAAAAATCTAATTTAAAGATTGCTTTATTGACTAGGACTGAAGCTCAGGGACTGTCCCTTAAAGACCTTCCCCAAGGGACAGTCCTTAAGGGACAGTCCTTGAGTCGTCCCCGATTAAAAAAGGAAATAATGGAAGGGAAAATAGATATAGTTATTGGCACGCATGCTTTAATTCAGGAAAATTTAAAGTTTAAGAATTTGGCTTTAGCTGTTGTTGATGAACAGCATCGTTTTGGCGTAGCTCAACGAGCTAACTTACAAAAAAAAATTTATCAAGTAGAAGACGGCTTGTCGACTATCCCTCATCTTCTTTCTATGACGGCTACGCCTATCCCGCGCACCTTGACTTTAACTATTTACGGCGACCTTGATATTTCCATACTCAAAGAAATGCCTCAAGGCAGGCAAAAAATTATCACCGAAATTGTTGTACCGGCTGACCGCCAGAAAATCTATAACTTTACCAAAAAACAGGTCAAACAAAAAAAGCAGGTCTTTGTTATTTGCCCGCTAATTGATGAGTCAGAAAAATTAGAAGTTAAATCAGTTACTCAAGAATATGAAAAATTATCTCAAAAAGTTTTCCCTCAATTAAAAATCGCTCTGCTTCATGGCAAGCTCAAACCAAAAGAAAAAGAAGAGATTATGAAAAAGTTCAAAGAGGGTAAAACAGATATTTTGGTTTCTACTTCGGTGGTGGAAGTGGGCATTGATGTGCCTCAGGCGACAGTGATGATAATTGAAGGAGCGGACCGTTTTGGTTTAGCCCAGCTTCATCAGTTTCGCGGCCGGATTGGCCGAGGCACTGCTCAATCTTACTGCTTTCTTTTCACTGATTCCGTGGCCAAGAAAACTTATCAGCGATTAAAGGCGGTTCTCAAAGCTAAAGACGGCTTTGAGTTAGCCGAAAAAGATTTGAAGATTCGCGGACCCGGTGATTTTAGCGGCACTCGCCAATGGGGCTTGCCTGATTTAGCTATGGCCTCTTTAAATGATTTGGAATTAATTCAAAAAAGCCGCTTAGCAGCGTCCATAGTTTTGGAAAATAATCTTTTCAATCCAACTCTTGAAAAAAAACTAAAAGAATTTCAAAAAATTATCCACTTGGAATAGTCTTGACAAAAGAATTTCATTAAGTTAGATTATATTTATCTGAAAAAATACTGTTAAAGTTCTTTTAACAACCAAACGGAAAAAGGAGGCGGTGATGAAAAAATCTTTTGACGAAGAGGCGGTAGAGGAAACAACGGTAAAGGAAATATTGGTAAAAGAGATAGAGGAGTTCGCTAACGAACAAAAAAAACATTTAGCAGCCCTGCGAGTAAGACATTCTCCCGGAGATCCCTCTAATCTTATTTTCCATCAAAGGAGAATCAACGAGCTTGGCGAAAAAATCAAGAAACATCAGCAAATTCTTATTAAGATAGACGAGGGCACCTATGGGTTTTGCGAGGAATGCGAAAAACCGATTTCTCCAGAGCGCCTCGAGGCTCAAATTACCGCCGCCCTCTGCATAACATGCGCCAGAGCTTTTACCAGAAGTCAAGAAAAAGCGGCTTGGGGAAAATTTCCTCAAAGAGTTGGGCAATTCGCCTAGCCAAATAGACGGTATTTTAGCCGGGTAAACGCTATGACCTGTTCGGTCAAAAGTGTTCATTACCCGGCTTTTTTCTTTCTAGGAGGCGTCACTTTAAGGGCGTCTCTTTTTTATAGACCCTTCTTGGGAGTGACCCAAAAGCCCATATATTTACCTATCATTAATCTGGTTTGACTTTCTAAGCCAGGCAGACAGCCAAAAATTAAAATAGTAAAAGGAAGCAAAATCCATTGAATAATCATGGTTAGGTATTTAAAAAATCCCTTAAGTAAACCATATTCTTTAGGTCGCTGTGGCAAAAGCAAGGTACTGTAAATAGCTGAACCTATTAACCCAACCATTGCTAAAGTCATCAATGTCCGGGTAACCCGAGGAAGATTATAGGATAAAAGAGTAACATTAAATTTCTGACCGCCTAAAAATAAAGGCAGCCAACCTAAAAAGAAAAGAAGCAAGGCATTGGTAGCCCAAGACCAAAAACCTTCTAATTGAATCCAAATCCAATGAAATTTCTTTGACCAACCGATTTTTTTGTTTTTCCAAAAACCAAAAAATATAAAAGGGACGTTTTCCACTCCCCAGCCCCAGCGCCGCTGCTGTTTGTAAACATTAAGAGATGTTTCAAGAAAAGTCGGCGCTAAATTAGCATCTAGCGAAACAGGATAATACAAGGGAACTGTTCGATAACGGCCATCATAATAAAGAAGATTTTGCCAAAAAATGCGCGAATCCTCAGAAACCATATTAGTTGGCCAAAAATCAACATCTACTAATGCCTTAAAGCTTAATGACTGGGAAGAAAAAGTAGAAAGCCGTTCTGGTCGCATCTGTTGCATCATCTGCCAGAAAGTTCCGGAAGTGGCCACGACCCGCGAAATAGCCAGCGCTTGCCAAATATTATTGTTATAAATAGGAATTGGCTGGTAACTGGCTCTGGTTGGATTCTTTATGGTTAAATAATAATAAGTCAATACAGAAAAATATTGAGGATAAACCTGCGTATCAATATCAAAACAGGAAACTATAATATTTTCATAGGGAATTTTTAAAGGGTCAATCAACTCTTTTTTAGCTTGTCGTCCTTGCCAGGTGATATTAGAGCCCTTGCCGGGCATCTCACCCTCAATGTTTTTTGGGTGTACGGTAATTAAAAATTTATAAAACTTACTGCCATATTTTTGTTCTATGGCCCGAGCTACCTCTACTGCCTCCTGACCAGCCCGTTCTTCAATACCGAAAACTATTATCATTTTATCTTTAGGGTAATCACAATTAAGAAGTGCTTCAAAAGTCAGCCGCACTACTTCAATAGATTCTTTATAGACCGGCATAACGATTAAATGATAAATATCTTGCCAATTTTTATCTTTTATAGATTTAACTTTTTCTAACCAATTAATAGCCATTTGTTTTTTCATCCGATTATAGCCAGCCCTTAAATGGAAAGAAAGATAAATGGTCTTAATCAGCCAATAAACATCAAAGGTAATAATAAAGAAAGCTACCCAGACCGGCTTAGCCCAAGACAAAAAAATAACGCTCAAGATCGTCAGCCAAGCTAAAGCACCGGGTAAAATCTCAAAAGCCCGATAGAGCCATCTCTCTTTCGGGCTTTTTAAATCTGTTGCCTTGCCCAACTTTAAATAATATTTTTCCTTGGGAAGCATAATTAGTAGTCTTCTGTCTTGAGAATTTGAAAATTATAGTCCAAGAAATCCAGAAATGGCATATAGTAATTCCTGAGCTAACTAAATTCAGAAAAAGTTAAATAGTTTTTAAAATTCTCTAAAAATTATGATTTAAAATCTATAATATCTTTAAAACTGCAAATACAAGGTGCCTTTTTGCAAACGTGACAATTTTTTGAATATAGTTTAACAAGTCCATCAGCGATATCCTCTTCTAGTGAATTAAAGACACCAACTAAACACGAAGATAGATCAGCTGCTTCTAATTCCACTCGACTGAAATCTTCATCTTTATGAGCACCTCTAAAGGTCATAATTGCTTCTGAAAACTCACCTACTTCTTCAGCTAAATGAACTCCAGCATGTTCTAATGTCCGAGCAGATGATGGATAAATATCATCAAACATCTTTTGGAATTGTTTTAGAGTTTTAGGACGTTTTTTGTTATTAATAATAACTTTTCTTCTTTTTTCAACTTTTTCTTTTTTACAAAGACAAGGATAGGTTCCACAGTAAGAACAAAGATAAGGAAATCGCTTCCAAATTTCGTCTTCAATATCAATATGAAGACGATTCATAATTGACATAAACCAACTTAAGGAAAGTAGCAAATTTATTTTAGTTTTTTGGTCATTCTTTTTTCTAATACCCTTAAGACCTCTCATTAGAAAACGCTCCATATTAATAACCATATCTCCTAAACTAAAATATCGATTATTAGATAATCCATACACTTCTTTAATAAACCCCTGAAACTTTTTAATTGTAACGTTTTTATCTATAATAGCCATAGCTTTTTGTTTAGTAGCCCCGAGGAGAATCGAACTCCTGTTGCCAGGATGAAAACCTGATGTCCTAACCACTAGACGACGGGGCCGTTTGACCTCATTTTAGCAGAAAAATTGAAAAATATCAAGAAAGTTGATAGACTGATTAAATATGGTTATTCTTGGCATTGAAACGTCTTGCGATGATACAGGCATTGCTTTAATTGAAGGCAGCTCTCAGGGCTGCCGGATTTTGTCTAATATCGTTTCTTCGCAAATAAAAATTCACGCCCCTTATGGCGGAGTAGTGCCAAATTTGGCCGCCCGGGCTCATTTGGAAAATATTAAACCTTGTTTAGAAGAAGCGCTCCGACTAGGATTTAGGAATCGCCTTCCCAAAAAAATTGATCTGATTGCCGTAACTATTGGACCGGGGTTAATTCCTTCTCTTTTAGTCGGCACTAATTTTGCCAAGTCCTTGGCTTATGTTTGGCAAAAACCAATTATGGGAATTAATCATATTGAAGGACATATCTATGCTAATTGGCTCCCTCAAATACTAAAAAGGACTGTTTCTTTTACCAAACCGGAATTTCCGATTTTATGTTTAGTGGTTAGTGGCGGGCATACTCAATTAATCTTGATGAAAGGACATGGGAAATATAAATTACTGGGAGAGACACGGGACGATGCGGCTGGCGAGGCCTTTGACAAAGTGGCTAAATTATTAAATCTCGGTTATCCAGGCGGACCGATTATTTCCCAAAAAGCCCAAAAAGGTAATCCTCGGACTTTTGATTTGCCCCGGCCAATGCTCAAGACCAATGACTTTGACTTTTCTTTTTCCGGTTTGAAAACAGCGGTTTTGTATTCGGTAAAGAAGCAATATCAGGAACTGTCTCTAAGATATAAGAAAGACGAGGACAGTCCCCCTGACTGCGTCCTCGCCTCTGGCGAGAAGCGCAGTCGAAAGGACTGTCCTCTTATTGTTTCTGATATGGCTGCTTCCTTTCAACAAGCAGTTATTGATGTTTTAGTTAAAAAAACAATTAAAGCGGCTAAAGAATATAAAGTAAAAACAGTGATGCTGTCTGGCGGCGTAGCGGCTAATCAGGAACTGCGCCGGCAAATGACTCAAGCCATTAAAAAACAACTACCTCAGACCAAATTCTATATTCCCGAACCGAAACTCTGCACGGACAACGCCGCCATGATTGCCACAGCCGCTTTTTACAAAAAACAAAAGCGAGATTGGTCAAAAATTCAAGCTAATGCTAATCTGAAGCTAGTTGCTTAAAGGGGTAATTTTTGTTATATATTAGATATTAATGAAAGAATTATCTAAAACATACAATCCTAAAGAAAACGAAGATAAAATTTACCGGCGCTGGGAAAAGTCGGGCTATTTTAATCCCGATAAACTTAAAGCTAAAAAAACAGCCAAGAAATACAGCATTGCCATTCCGCCGCCAAATATTACCGGAGAACTCCATATGGGGCACGCTTTAAATAATACTCTCCAAGATGTTTTAATTCGCTGGAAAAGGATGCAGGGATACCGGACTTTATGGCTGCCGGGCACTGACCACGCTGGTATTGCTACTCAAAATGTAGTGGAAAAAGAACTGAAAAAACAAGGGCTGACGCGTTATGATTTAGGTCGGGAAAAATTTTTGGAGAAGGCCTGGGCTTGGCAGAAAAAATACGGCCATTTAATCTTAGAACAATTAAAAAAATTAGGTTGTTCCTGCGACTGGAGCCGGACCGCTTTTACTATGGACAAAGACTACCAAGAAGCAGTCAAAACGGCCTTTCTATATTATTATCAAAAGGGCTGGATTTATCAGGGAAAAAGAATGGTTAATTGGTGTCCTCGTTGCCAAACCAGTTTATC
>Ga0265594_1003219_pt1 | contig 11033 bp, 10 predicted proteins | sample saktaG_11_FD_190147 | JGI IMG/M metagenome (GOLD analysis project Ga0265594, IMG submission 190147) | Saline water microbial communities from Sakinaw Lake, British Columbia, Canada - sak_2011_5_24_80m | ecosystem: Environmental > Aquatic > Non-marine Saline and Alkaline > Saline ... | reverse complement strand
AATCACTTCAAGTGCAAACTTCACGATAGAAGCTGCAAGAGCAATTACGATGATCCCAACAACAGCATAAGTAATTATCGTCTTTCCTTTTTTTACTTCGGTCTCATTATCTCCATGCATCAAAATTATATATCCGCCGTAGATAACCATCAGTGTTGCAATTCCACCTAATACCAACACCGCATTAAATATCAATGCATTAAACACCCCTTCCGGACTTACGTCCGGAAGAACTCCCCCATCTGGCACATCCACAATCATAGGAGCTGCACAAACTGCTTTAGCACACAACAATACTGGAACAGCTAAAACAACTGATGAAAGATTCTTTAATCTGTGAGATAATAAATACATTTATATTCTATTAAGCAATTACACCAAGAGCAAATTTCACGATAGTAGCTGCAAGAGCTATAACTATAATTCCAATAACAGCATACGTAATCATTGTCTTGCCCTTCTTTATATTCGCTTCGTCTTGTCCACCAAAAAGCACTAGAAACCCTCCGTAAATAACTACTAGAGTTGCAACTCCACCTAATATTAACAATGCTTTGTTAATAAGACTATTAACAACTACTTCTGTATCGGTAGCTGTGAGTCCACCGCCACCGACAGTTGACTCTATAGCCAACGACGTTTTAGCAACTACAAGCATACAAAACGCTGAAATTGCTGTTAAAATACCTTTTATTTTCTTCATTGTATTTATTTGTTAATTAATTAGCTTCTATTCTATCTGTGTTGTTATCTGCAAATTATCTGCGTTAAAAATTTATTCTCGCGGATTAAACGCTGATAATTACGCTGATTAGACGCAGAAAGATTGAATTTTTAAAATATGCCAAGAACAAAGTTTATGATTGAAGCAGAAAGAATAGCAACGATAATTCCTATGACTGTATATTTAACAATACTCTTAGCTTGAGTAATTTTGGTTGGCTCTTCTCCACCTGTAAGAAACAAAAATCCAGCATACATAATCATCAAAACAGAAACTCCTATAATGATTGTTAAAAACCATCCGATGAAAGTATTTGCAAAAACAGAAAATCCTCCACCTGCTCCTTCCGCTCCAGTTAAATATCTAATCTCATCTATTATTATATCTGCTCCTAATATTATTGCAAGCCCTATAACAGAATTTTTAATATACTCTACGCCTTTTTTTGTTTTTGTAGGATCGCCTATACTCGTCACATACATAAAACCACCGACCATTATCATAATAACTGCAATTCCCGCAACAATCCCTACAAGCCAATCTGCGATTGAAGCAACTAATTTATCCACCGTCTCATCTGCAATAGGAGATGGGAAAGTTAATGTATTTTCACTACGCTCTACAACATTTTGTAAATCATCTCCTTCCACTGTATCAACAGCAAAAGAAACGGCAGGAACGAGGAGGAGGGAGGATATTATAAACATTGCTATCAAATTTTTTATGTTTTTCTTCATATTATTTGTTAGACTAATTAACACGAACAAGAACAAATGCACACTAATCACGAATTCGTGATTCGTGTTTATTCGTTCTACATTAGTGTCAATTCGTTCTACTTACAAACAATAGTAAACCATATACCATCTAACGCCGTTATCCCCGCAATAGCCATAACCGTATTAACCATTAGCCATGCAAAGAATATAGCACCCATTCCAATAACTGCATCTTTCAAAAGTTTTTTTGCCTTTTCTGTAAGGCTTGGATTTGCACCTGCAAACATATACATAACTCCAGCAACAAGTACTGTCAGCATCGCTAAGGAAACAGAAACTGTAGTCAACCAATCCAGAGCTCCTTTTATCATTCTAAATCCATCACATAGCGTACATGAGCATATCCCATCCTGACATTCCCCCGTGCAATATGAACTTACACCAGTCCACGCGGCGGATGCGTAAGTGGGGATTGCCAATGCTAATAAAACTGTCATAGAAATTAATAGCGATATTCCGATAGATTTAATTCTACGAATCATGAATTATGAATTATGAATTATGATCTTCATCTAATAAATGTTTTTGTTTTTTTAATTAAACCTTGTAGAAGTTGATGAACTATGTTCGCTTGCCCCGCTAAATCATTAAAAGATTTTTCTGTAATATACTCAATATCTTTTGCGATTATTATCTGATTTTTCAGTTCCGTTAATGAACCATGCGAGTGGTAATAAAACTGAGCTTTTTCTCTATATGATTGTCTACCAAATCCTTCGGCAACATTAGAAGTAATAGAAACCGCAGCTCTTCGCATCTGACTTGTCAACCCAAACATTTCTTCTTTTGGAAATTTTTGTGAAATTTTGTAAATATCTATTACTAATTGATGTCCTTCCTTCCACACGTTCAGATCGGTAAAGCTTCTTATTTTTTCGTCATTCATAATTCATGATTCGTTATTCATAATTCATCGTCCCATCGTCTGCGTCACCCGACTTTCTGCATACTTCATTGCTTCAGAATAAGTTTTTGATTTGCGATTTACATCGTCTATCATGTTCATAAAAATTTCATCAACAGCATCATTGTCTTTCTGATACCAGCTACGCGATGTCAAAATTTGTGAGGCAAATACTTTCAAAATAGGATCTTCCGCTTGAGATAAAACTAAATCTTTTCTCGCAGTGGGAACCTTGGCAACATCAAGATATTTTACAACTTCTTTTTTGGATGTCATAAATTTGATAAAATCCCATGAAACATTTGGGCTGGAAGAATTTCTGGAAACAACAAATGTCCAATAGTTCGCATAATTTACACTCATACTACTTCCCTTAATTTGAGGACACTCTGATATTGCAAAATTAAGATGCGGAGATCTTTTTCTAATTTCATCCGCATGGTAGCTATATCCCAACATCATCGCGGACTTTCCTTGAACAAAATTATCAAGAGATTCTGCCATTGAAGAATTCCATGTGTATGTTTCTTTTGAAGAATCGGCAAACGCTGTGTAGAATTTTAGAGCATCTACCCCCGGAGAAAAGACTTCATCCCCCGATTCAATATTTTGCGCGAATGTCGCTTTTGTCTTGTCATAATTGACCATTGGCGTCCCGCTTTGCATCATTAGCAGTGACAAAATATCTGTCGCCCCATCTATATTTCGCCCTGTTCCCAACGATATTCCAGCTTGCGTAATTCTCCCTGATGCTTCTATTTTTCGTAATTTTGAAATAGAATCTTTCAATGCCGTCCATGTTCGTGGTGATTGAGGGATACCAGCATTGTTGAGAATATCTTTATTGTAATACAAAGCCAAGGTGTCCACGCTCAAAGGCAATCCGTAAATAGCATCTCCGTTATCATAGGCTACAACATCCACAAAATCTTCTTGCGTATCAGCCATACTCATCAAAGGCATCGGATTGGAAATCTCTTGAGCAAGTGGAACCGTCGCTGGCATTGGGATAATTTTATTTTTATATCTCCCAAGCCAACTATTTCCTATTAAAAAGATGTCCGGGCCAACTCCTTCTGCCATTGAATTAATAATCAAATCCTCATATCCTTGAGATGTTTTCTTGTAATAATTGATCGTCACATTTTCATGTAAAGTTTTGTAGTCATTAATAATTGCATTCAAAGAATCTGAATCATCCCAAACCCCCCATATCTCAATCTGAACAAGATCCGCCTTCACCTGCGGAGTACGACAAATAGCACCGGGGAGGAAGACCAGTGCAAAAAGCAGAGAAAATACTGTGATAATTTTTATAAGATTTTTTTTCATGTTTATCTAAACAAATAATCAACTAAATTTCAAAGTTCAAATTAAAAATACCAAAGAAATTCAAAATATCAAATATCAAATTAGCAATATTTTTTTAATTTAGTCTTTGACATTCCTTTTTAATTTTTAATTTGGATTTTTTAATTTATCAAATACCATCCCATAGTGGTAACGGTCTGTTTCAACTTCTCCAATTTGTTTCAACCCAATTTCTTGTGTAAGTTTTAGAACATGTTCTTTTTCTACTCTTGTTCCCTCGTTTGGTCCTATCGGTATTCCTGCAGTTTCCCATTCAATAAATACCAACCTTCCACTCGGAGCCAAGATACGATAGGCTTCACTTAAAATTTCTTTGTGTTTTTGAGATTGAAATAAGACAGTTTTTAGGATGACTAAACTTACTTGATTATCCTGAATGTTGGATCCTCCATAAACCTCTAAATCCCCTCTCAATGTTTTAACAACATCTTCCAGCCCCTCAATTTTAACTTTTGTTTCAACAGATTCCAGCGCACTTTCCATGCAATCCACTGCATAAACCTTCCCTTTATCTCCAACAATTTTTGCTGCAACAATAGTAAAATACCCCGCCCCACAGCCAAGGTCTGCAATTCTCATCCCCTCCACCGCCCCCGCATCCTTCAATATTTTCATCGGAGACATGAAACGATCTTTATTTTGATTTTCCATACTTCGTAATTTTTATTGTTTTTGTGTTATTTGAAAGTAACCAACGCAAACCACGAATGAATCATGAATATTGAATTACGAATCATGAATTAAGTTACAACGAACTCGTCCGTATTCATAATTCATAATTCTTGATTCATAATTCAACTACGTCCGCGTAGCCGACGCCACCCTGTCTCCACTCGCCATCTTCATCACTCTTACTCCTTGCGTTGCTCGTCCTAATTTGGAAATACTATTGATCGCAAGACGGATTACTTGTCCTTTGCGAGAAATTACAATTAAATCTTCTTCTTCCGCATCTTTATCTATTATAGCAGAAAATATCAATTTGCCAGTTTTTGTTGTGATGTTTACTGTTTTAATTCCACTCCCTCCCCTTTTCTGCACTTTGTATAATTCTAACGCTGATCTCTTCCCGTATCCATTTTCAGTTAAGACTAACACATCTAATTTCTTCCTATCTTCTTTGCTTCCAATAATCATACATGCGCCCACAACACTATCTCCAGATTTCAGTCTAATCCCCCGCACTCCAATTGCAGATCTACCCATTGAACGTATGTCTGTTTCTTTACATCTAATCGCCTGCCCATCTTTCGTTGATATCATAATTTCATCCTTACCACTCGTAAGGCGAACCCATCCAAGCTCATCTCCTTTGTTTAGACTGATCGCAATTAGTCCAGACCTTCGGACATTCGCAAAATCTTCAAGTGGAGTTCTTTTTACAACTCCCACTTTCGTAATCATGACTAAATATCCAGAATCGCTATATACAAAATTATCTCCCTTTGTCTTAATAGCCAATACAACAGTCACTTTTTCATCTGGAGCCATCTGCAAAAAGTTCACAATTGGACTTCCTTTCGCTGTTCGTGAAGCGACAGGAGTTTCGTATGCTTTGATCTGAAAAACTCTCCCTCTGTTTGTAAAGAAAAGAAGGACATCGTGCGTTTCAGCAACCAGCATATGATCAACAACATCTTCTTCTTTTGGAGTCATCCCAATCACTCCCTTCCCTCCCCTTTTCTGCACTTTGTATGTTTCAGGATTTAATCTTTTGATGTATCCACTATTTGTTAAAGTAATAACAGTTTCTTCATTCGGAATCAAATCTTCTCTTGCAAATTCTCCAACAGCATTAGCAAAAATCTTTGTCTGTCGTGGACGGGCAAATCTATTTTTAATATCTATCAATTCATCTTTAATAATTTTGAGAATTTTTTTAGGATCTTTTAATATATCTTCTAATTTCTTAATTAGAGCCATTTTTTCTTTCAACTCATCCTCAATTTTTTTCTGTTCCAAGCCAGCAAGAGTTTGCAATCTCATTTCAAGGATGGCTGTTGACTGTTTGTCAGAAAGACCAAATTTTTTCATCAAATTTTTATGAGCAACTTCTTTGGTTTCTGATTTTTTGATGGTCGCTATAACCTCATCAATATGATCAAGGGCTTTTTTTAGTCCTTCCAGAATATGCGCTCTATCTTTAGCTTTATTCAAATCAAACTGCGTTCGTCTTGTGACGATTTCTTTTCTGTGAGCGATATAGTATTCCAACATCGCTTTCAGATTAAGAACTTTCGGCTGAATCCCATCAACCAAAGCAAGCATATTTGGATGAAAAGTTTTTTGAAGATCTGTATATTTATACAGTTTATTAAGAGCTTTGTTTGGATAAGCATCTTGCTTCAATTCAATTACTACTCGCACACCATCTTTATCTGACTCATCTCTCAAATCTCTAATTTCCTCTATCTTTTTTTCTTTAACCAAATTAGCAATTTTTTCTAGCAATGTCGCCTTGTTTGTTCTGAAAGTCATTTCAGAAACCACGATCTGGAATTTACCCTCTTTTGGTTCTTGAATTTCAACTTTCGCCCTACTTATAATTTTCCCTCTACCTGTCGCAAATGTTTGTAAAATTTCATTCTTGTCAAAGATGGATCCACCTGTTGGAAAATCTGGGCCCTGAACAAATTGTGTTAAGTCTTCAACAGTCGCATCTGGATTGTCCGCAAGGTGCACTGTCGCATCAATCACTTCTCCCAAATTATGAGGAAGGATATCTGTCGCCAATCCAACTGCAATCCCCATCGTCCCATTAACAAGCAACTGCGGAAAAGCAGCAGGCAAAACGGTTGGCTCTTGTCTCGTCCCATCATAATTGTCCACAAAATCCACAGTTTCTTTTTCAATATCTTTCATCATCTCTTCAGTAATCAACATCATCTTCGCCTCTGTATATCTCATCGCAGCAGCAGAATCTCCATCCATTGATCCAAAGTTTCCCTGTCCATTTACAAGCGGATGGAGCATCTTAAAATCCTGTGCAAGATTAACCATGGATTCATAAACAGCCGCGTCTGAATGTGGGTGATATTTTCCAAGAACTTCCCCAACTACAGTCGCTGACTTTCTGAATTTTGCAGATGGTCGCAAACCCAATTTATCCATCGCATAAAGAATCCTCCGATGTACAGGTTTCAATCCATCCCTAATATCCGGCAAGGCACGCGAAACAATCACACTCAACGCATAATCCAGGTATGATTCCTTCATCTCCTCCGTTATTTTTCTATCCTTTATTTGTCCAATATCCATATCAAATTCTAATCCTCATCTACTGGTAATCTATTGTATTTAATTTCATCCTCCTCTGCCTTACCCGCCATAGCTTCCACAGAAGCGACGGCTGGGTCATCCATCCCTTCAGCATTCGCGAGTTCCTTATCTATCATCTGTTCAGTTATATCATCGCCAATCGGACTTTCTGACTTTATGGACTTTTGACTTTCTAACTGTGTCACCGACGCCTTCAGTCCTTCCATCATCCCAGTATCAAGTGGCTGATTCAAAACTGCTTTGTATGATTCTATAGACAATGACCAAATAGCCAATGACATCACCACACTAACAGCAACAACACTCCAAAGAATTTTCTCCTTCGTCCTATCCGAACTACCCTGAAGTTTTTTAATAAAATCGTTAATCATAATTACGCTTGTAACTTGTAACTTGTAACTTGTAACCCATGAGTTATGAGTTATGAGTTATGAGTTATGAGTTATGAGTTATGAGTTATGAGTTAAAATGTAAACCTCATTATCTCCTTCTGGCAACATTTTCTTCTTCAGTGTCACTTTAGCAACATTCATGTTCTCTTTTTTGCATCCAATTTCTTTCGCAAATGTATCAACTTTAGCTAATTCTTTCATTTTTAATCCATCTATTTGATAATGCATCGGAATAATCACTCGTGGCTCAATCTGCCCAATCACATTTAACGCTTCGTCCGCATTTATCGTATATGTCCCACCAATCGGAATAAACAAGACATCAATATCTCCCAATGCCTCAATCTGATCATTTGTAAGTTTCGCTCCCTGATCTCCCAAATGACATACTCTCATCCCTTCCATTTCTATGACATAAATAGTGTTATCATCACTCACCTCGCCCGCCGTAGCTTTAGCGGAGGCTGGGTCTTCAGTATTTTCCCCATGTGTTGATGGAATACCGATAACGCTTATTCCTTTCAAAGAATATTCTCCCGGACCATCAATCACGAAAGGATCTCCTTTAATCACACCGATATTGTTATGGTCATCATGATCATGACTGATCGTGATGATATCCGCCTGTCCTGTTGGCGGTTTTAATCCAATATCCTTTGAAAACGGGTCTGTCACAACAACCAATTCCCCGCTCTGGATACGAAAACAACTTTGTCCATACCATGTAATAATCATACTATAATAATAGCATAAAACAAAAATAAAAACTACATTTCCAAACTGGTGGAAATATGGTTTTTACGTAAAATCTTATTTCATTCCCTCCTTCCCTCCTTTTTACCTGTTAATCTTGAAATATACGTTGTTTTCAACGGATATTTCAATGATATTATAATATTTAATATCGTTGTAAAGAAAATTTTACCCATTTACCCCCTCCTTTATCTTTGGGTTATCATCAAATTTTCAAAAAACTAAAAACATCTTTCAACCCCTTACCCTGTCATTGCGAGGGACGAAGCAACCTCGTAACTATACTGTCTTGAACTGTGATTAGACTGATTAAATGATTAACTATGATACAACGACGACGTTACCGTCGTAATCATAGTCTATCATTCAAATCATTAAAATCAGAGTTCAGACAACGTCAATTCGTTCTATATTGTCCTTTTTCTCTCTTCCTCAATACCAAATACTAACTCATCTTTCTCTTGGATGTCAATACTACTAATTATTTTAATCCCACATTCATTGTCTTCAGAAATTTCTTGAACAACTTGTTTCCCACTTCTTATCTCATTCACTACCCCTGTCCCAACGGAACAAAGATTTTTGTTCCCTACATCATTCCTAAAAACATCTACCACACATCCACTTTTTACCATTCCAGATGTAATTTTTCCTCCAACAACTTGACCCGCTTTGGTCTTGCCAAATAATGCTCGGACTTTCATTTTCCCAATTTCCGTTTTAATAATCTCTGTTCCCAACCATTGAGAGATCACTTCTTTTAGCCCATCCATGAGCTCATAAATTATATTGTAAACACGAACAACAACCCCTTCTCTTTCAGCTGTTTTCTGAACAATCGCATTTGCCCCTACATTAAAACCGAAAATTATAGCGTTTGAGGATTTTGCCATCTGAACATCCTCCTGAGTCAGTCCACCAATTCCACTTTTTGTCACATTGATTTTCACATCCAGAATTGATATTTTGTTCACAAAATCAGTAATTGCCTCTAACGATCCAGGAACATCTGTTTTGAGGATGATGTTAAATTCTTTAGCCTCTCCCGAAAAAGACAGAATCCTATCAGCAGTAAATGGCTTCATCTTCCCAATTCTCATACTTCTTTTGTTGTTAATCAGTTCCGCAATCCTGCTTCTTGAAATTTTTCCTTCAACAGTTAAAACTTCTCCTACCGCTGCAACATTTTTTAGACCCATTATCGCAACTGGAAAAGATGGTCCCGCTTCCTTGATCACGGTTCCCTTAAAATCTGCTAATTTCTTCACTTTACCATGGGTATTTCCAACAATAATCGTATCTCCTTTTTTCAAAACTCCATCCAAAATGATGGCAACAGCGATATTTCCCTTTTTTGGATCTAAACTAGAATCAAGAATAATTCCACGCGCTGGGATATCAAAATTAGCAGTAATTTTTTTCATATCAGCAACCAAAATGATCATTTCTAATAATTCAGAAATGCCGATGTTATCTTTTGCAGAGACCTCTACTACTGGAACATCTCCTCCCCATCCTTCAAGCATAATTTCATGTTCTGCCAATTGCTGTTTCACCTTTTGGATATTAGCATCTGGCTTATCTATTTTGTTTATCGCGACAATCATCGGGACACCAGATTTTTTGATCAATTCAATCGCTTCCACTGTCCTTGGCATCACCCCATCATCCGCCGCTATGATCAGAATGGCAATATCTGTCACATTAACTCCTCTTTGTCGCAATGTCGTGAATGCTTCATGTCCAGGAGTATCCAAAAAAGTGATGACTTCTTTTTTCTTATTTACCTCAATTTCTATCTGACATGCACTAATGTGTTGTGTAATCCCACCTGATTCTCCTTCAGCGATGTTGCTTTTTTTGATGGTATCCAACAATGTGGTTTTCCCATGATCAACATGACCCAGAATTGCAACAATTGGTGGACGTTTCTTTTTCTGTCCATCTTCACTTTCCGCCTCTTGCCCGTCCGTAGCCTTTGGCGAAGGCGGGTCTTTTTCCGCCTTAAAACCGAGCCCCTCTAAAACAATTGAGGCAACATCAAAATCAACCTCTTCGTTGATAGAAGCTGGGATTCCATGTTTTATGAGTTCCGTGATTACTTTGCCGACAGACATATCAAGCTTTAACGCAAGATTACGCACAACAATGTTATTCGGAAGTTTTATGATTTTTAAATTTTCAGACATAATGTGCCGAGAGGCAGAATTGAACTGCCGACACAAGGATTTTCAGTCCTTTGCTCTACCACTGAGCTACCTCGGCAACGTAGTTTATAAAGTCCTTAAAGTCGAAAGTCATAAAGTCCGCTCGTCGTCGTTACGTCGTACTTTTGACTTTATGGACTTTTGACTTTCAGACTGTTGGATGGCTTGCTGTTCCTCCTCCGACAACTGATGTTTGGAGGTTCCGTTTTTGACAGATTTAGCGTAGATTCTTACCCCACTTTCAGTATATAGTGATGAGATTACTATACCGTCTTTATGCGCATTCAGTAGTGCTATTGAAAAACTTTGGTCTCCTCCGATGTCTCTGAAAGGGTTAAATCTAATGACCCCGACGTGTTGGATGCCGTTTAGAGCTACCCCATTATTTTCAATCACCTTTTTTAGCAATTCCCGATTTTTCGCTTCTAAATCTTCTACCCCTTTACTGCAACATACTATCAATTCTTCCAAATTCTTCCCGCTTTTTCCTATACAAAAACTGTCTAATCGTTTTTTGGTTTCAGATAATTGGATTTGTAAATATGCTATCCATACTAAAAAAATAAGAGCTATAGCGCCCAGAAGGATAAAAACGAAATTTTCACCTATAAAACGCATAATTAC
>Ga0265594_1003217_pt1 | contig 11038 bp, 12 predicted proteins | sample saktaG_11_FD_190147 | JGI IMG/M metagenome (GOLD analysis project Ga0265594, IMG submission 190147) | Saline water microbial communities from Sakinaw Lake, British Columbia, Canada - sak_2011_5_24_80m | ecosystem: Environmental > Aquatic > Non-marine Saline and Alkaline > Saline ... | reverse complement strand
TGTTTAAAAATGATGTTTTGACGATTTTAAAGTGCTAATACACAGTTGTTTATGATTTAAAAAATTTGTTTTTCAATTTTAGTCGGATAATAGTGATATTTTTTTATTGAATTTTAAGAAATCTAAAATTGGAAAAATATTACAAAAACAAAAGATGTAATTTTAGCAAGAAATTTTATGAAAATTTAAGAATTCTAAATTTAATTTATGAATAATTCAGGTTACTACAAAATTAACCAAAAAAAATAAAGTATAATAAAAAATTTACTAAATTTGTCCGAAAAAAATATATTTTAATAAGTCAGAATTAAAAATTTTTAAAAACAACCAAAAAACAGATATTACAATGCAAAAGTTAGTATTATTAGGAGATGAAGCAGTAGCACAGGGAGCGTTAGACGCTGGTTTATCAGGCATATATGCTTATCCAGGCACTCCTTCAACAGAGATAACAGAATATGTTCAACGTTCAAAACAAGCTCGTGAAAAAAATGTTTTTTGCGAATGGGCGGTTAATGAAAAGACAGCTATGGAGTCAGCATTAGGCATGTCTTATGCAGGTAAAAGAGCAATGGTATGTATGAAGCATGTTGGCTTAAATGTTGCTGCTGACCCTTTTATGAATTCAGCAATTACAGGAGCAAACGGAGGAATTATTGTTGTGTCTGCTGATGACCCTTCAATGCATTCTTCTCAAAATGAACAGGACTCAAGATTTTATGGTAAGTTTTCAATGCTTCCTATGTTAGAGCCATCTAATCAGCAAGAAGCTTATGATATGATAGCTTATGGGTTTGATTTTTCTGAAAAATATCATATACCTGTTTTGTTAAGAATGACAACACGGTTGTGCCATTCAAGAGCAGGTGTTAAGAGAAGCGAAAAAGAGAGAAAACAAAATGAATTGTCTTTATCTGAAGATCTTCGTCAGTTTGTTCTGTTACCTGCATTAGCACGAAAAAGGTATAAAATATTATTAAAAAATCAGGATATCTTTGAAAAAGAATCTGAAAATTCAGTTTTTAATAAATATATTGATGGTAAAGATAAAGGTCTTGGTATTATTACCAGCGGTATAGGATATAATTACCTGATAGAAAATTATGCTGACAGAAAATGTCCGTATCCTGTAATAAAAATATCTCAATATCCTTTACCTTCCAATATGTTTAAAAAGATTGCCGGGCAATGTGATGAATTGTTATTTATAGAAGAAGGAGCTCCGTTTATAGAAGACATAGTAAAGGGAATTTTACCAAAAGGGCTTAGAATAAGAGGACGTTTAGACGGTTCTATTCCAAGAGATGGTGAGTTAAACCCTAATATAGTTGCTGATGCTCTAAATATTCCTGTAACAAAAGGCAATCCGGTTCCTGAAATAGTTGTAAACAGACCTCCTTCGTTATGTCCGGGATGTCCACATTTTGACTCTTTTATGGCATTAAACGAAGCACTTAAAGATTATTCAAAAGGAAGGGTCTTTTCTGATATTGGTTGCTACACATTAAGTGCATTGCCACCATTAGAATCTATAAATTCATGCGTTGATATGGGAGCTTCTATAACAATGGCAAAAGGAGCTGCTGATGCAGGTATGATACCTTGTGTTGCGGTTATAGGAGATTCTACTTTTGCTCATTCAGGGATAACAGGATTGTTATATGCAGTCAATGATAAGACACCAATTACTGTCCTTATTCTTGATAATCTGACAACTGGTATGACTGGAGGACAAAGGTCTGCTGCTATAGGAAAAATAGAAAATATATGTTCAGGACTTGGTGTTGAAAAAGAACATATCCGCACTATTAATCCTTTAAAAAATCATCATAAAGAAAATGTCCAAATAATGAAAGAAGAGATAGAATATGATGGTGTATCTGTTATTGTTGCACGCAGAGAATGTATCGTAGAATTAAATAAACGGATGAAAGCAAAGAAGAGGTAAATTAATTATGAATTATGAATTATTAATTATGAGTTTTGAACTTTGTGCTGGAAACTGAAAACTGAAAACTGAATAAGTTATGAGTTAAAAACGAAACTTGAAATTATAAATTATACGAGGCGACAAGGCGATAAAGAAATTTAAGATATTAGAATAAAATTATTAAACAAAAAAATATAAAAATGAAAAAAGATATAATATTAGCAGGTGTTGGAGGGCAGGGAATACTTTCTATTGCTTCTGTAATTGGTTATGCTGCTGTTGAGTTCGGTTTGTTTTTAAAACAGGCAGAGGTTCATGGTATGAGTCAGCGTGGAGGTGCTGTGCAATCAAATCTTAGAATTTCAGATAAAGAGATAGCATCGGATTTAATCCCTGGAGGAGAAGCAGATATGATACTTTCTGTTGAGCCAATGGAATCACTAAGATATCTTCCTATGTTATCTCCTGATGGCTGGCTTATAACTAACACCAGAATTTATAATAACATATCAAATTATCCTGACGAAAAAAAACTGATGGATGAGATAAATAAATTGCCTCATCATATTGCTTTAGATGCAGATAAGATGGCTAAAGATTTAGGTTCACCAAGGTCAATGAATATTGTTATGCTTGGAGCTGCTTCCGGTTTTCTTGATATTGAGTATAAAAGATTTGAAAATGCAATAATGAATATCTTTAAAAGAAAAGGAGAAAATGTTATTAATAAAAATCTTATGGCTTTGAAAGCAGGTAAAGATTTTGCTGAAAATGCAATAAATGTTTGATTTTGTTTGGCTATTTTTAATACTTGACAAATTTATTATTATATAAAAATGAAAAGAATAATATTTTGCCTTTTACTTTTACCTTTTTTTATAAATGCTCAAAATCAGGATAATACAGGTATTGCAGGTATTAGAAGTATTAAAAACACAAGCACCAAAAATAATATAGATATAAGATTATCAGCTATTTTTGAATATGTTTATTTTTCTGATAAATTTATGTCATCACTTGGTATTAATGCAGAAATATATTTAAACAGTAAATTTAGTTTTAATTATCATGTTTCAATAGGTAGTTCGTATAAAAATGCTTTTTATATTCATGGTCCTTTAGGTGGAGGTATAGGAGTGGTTTTGCTCTCATCACTTGATAACAAAAATCCTGATTGGATAAACACTATTGGAGTTATAGCTCTTTTTATTCCTGAAGGCATCAGCTATCATGAGCGGATAAGTAAAATAATAACTCTTTCTCCATATTTCAATCCTCTCGGATTTGAATATAGCAAAAAAACATTTGGCGATGAATTTATGCCTAGTGGTGAAATTGGAATAAAAGCAGATTTTAATATTACTAAAAAAATATTTATAATACCTCATATAGGTATAAAGAAATTATATGATGTTCGCGGTTATGGATGTGAAACAGGAATTTCTGTTAGCTATTTTTTTGATAATTAGGATTTCGTAATACTTAATAGAAGCCCCCTTTAATTTATATAATCAAATTCCCTTAACAACGGCTTTCCCGTAACTACGAAACACCAGTTAGAAAGATTTAACTGATAAGCATTATATAAGCAAATACAAAAGGAGTTGCAAGCAACACAGAGTCAAAGCGGTCTAATATTCCACCGTGGCCGGGCAATATTTTACCTGAATCTTTACAATTTCTCTCTCTTTTAAATAATGACTCTGTTAAATCCCCAAAAATACCGGCAACTATTATTATAAAATCAATGATAAGCCACTGAATAAGACAAAATTCCAAAAAATATAAAGATATGATATAAGTTAGTATAAAACTGATAATAATGCCACTAATAAATCCTTCCCATGTTTTTTTAGGTGAAATTCTTTCAAAGAGTTTATGTTTACCAAATTTTGAACCAAAAATATAAGCCGCTGTATCATTTATCCATACTAATAAAAAGAATCCTAAAATAATGTTTATGTGTGTGTCTCCTGCTATAAATTTTGGATTAAAAAAATAATTAAGCAAAGATAATGGTAATGCAACATATATAATTCCAAGCAAAGTATATGCAATATTTGTAAAAGGATTTTTTTCTTTCCTGTATAGTTCTGCAACAAAAATTAAAAACAGTAATGGAATATTTATCAAAAATATTTTGTTTTCTATAAGATTTTCTGATAAAAGCAGATTTGAAATATATAAAACACAAGATATTATTATTCCTGTTAGTTTTTGTGGCTTTATATTATCTTTTTCTGCTAATTTATAAAATTCTAATAATCCTAAAATGGTGATTATAAAAAAGAGAGAAGAGAATATATATTTGTTTAATATTATTGAGCCAACTATAAAAGCAACAAATAATATACCTGTTATTGACCTTGAAACAAAATTATTTAATGTTGGATTCATCTATAATTTTTTTTGCTTTTGAAATGTCTTTATCATTTACATAAAGTTCAATACTTCCTATAATAAAAGAAGAATCTTGTTTGTTAATAATAACACTATTAATATTATTATCATCTAAATTTTTTTTTATAATTTCAACTTCATAAGGTTTGTTTGAACTATATATTTTAGACCAGTTTTTTTCCATATATTTATATTTTTAGTAAAGATAGAAGTAAGAATAAAAAGTTTTCAGTTTCAAGTTTCCAGTTCAATGTTCAAAGCACAAAGTTCATAATTCATAATTCATAATTAATAATTCGTAATTCATAATTTTTTTATCGCTCTGTCGTATAGATTTTTTGGTCTTGAAGATAATCATCAACAAGGAATAGATAAAGTTTTTTAGGTCCATAGCCGCCTTTAACCAAAGTATTTTCAATTTCTGCTGTCTTACTTGGACCTGTTATAACAGATATTGCTGATGGTAATTTATCATACTTATTTTTAATTTTAATTAACGCATCTTTTAAATCAGGCACTATTTGTGAAGTGTAAGCAATAACAATATGAACAGATGGATATATCATTAACTTTCTTCCTGAAACTTGTTTGGATGACACCATAATACTTCCAAATCGTGCAATAAGATATTCACATAATGTTATTCCGGCATCTGCTTTATAGAAATCTTTTTTATCAGAATAAAATTGTATCTGTGCTGTTGTAAGAATATCTTTTATTTTATGTTCCAAACAAAATAGATTAGATATATTTTTTTCTGAAATAAGGACTTTTAAATTACTAATAAGTTCATTTTCATCTTCACAAAAGATAAAATCTCCGGAAACTTTTAAAAATTCTTGCACAAAAGTTACATCAAGCGATTCCGTAATATCTTTATATACTGATGATTCAAAATCAATATTAGGATAAGGATTGTTTGATTTATCAATTAAAGCATCCCTTATTTTTTTTAAAATTTTTTCTTTTGATGTACTTTCTTTCATAAATGTCAGACAGAATAAAGTTCAAAGTTCAAAGTTCAAAGTTCAAAGTTCATAATTCATAATTCGTAATCTGTAATCCGTAATCTGTAATTTTTTATTATCAAGTATCCGGTTTCCAGTTTTATTTCTTATTTTCAATTTTTTTATGAATGGCTGAACTGTTGTTTTTAGCAGGTGTTTTTATTTGTTTTTTTGTTTCTGTATTTATTTTTTCGTTTTCTTTTTCAAAGGGGCGTTTACCAAATATTTTTTCAAGGTCATCATAAAATATAACTTCTTTTTCTAATAAGAGATTAGATATTTTTTCTACTAAAGGTTTATGTTTTACAAGCAGAGATTTAGCGCGTTGGTAAGCTTCTTCTACAATTTTACTTACTTCTTCATCAATAATTTGTCCTGTTTTTTCGCTATATGGCTTTGTAAATGAATATTCCTGTTGTCCTGTTGAGTCATAAAAGCTCACATTTCCTATTTTTTTGTTTAGTCCATAATAAACAATCATAGCATAAGCATATTTTGTAACTTTTTCAAGATCGTTTAAAGCGCCTGTAGAAACTTTGCCAAAGAATATGTCTTCAGAAGCTCTTCCGCCTAATGCAGCAGTAATCTCATCAAATATTTGTTCATAAGTAGTTATTTGTCTTTCTTCCGGCAGATACCATGCAGCTCCCAAAGATTTTCCTCTCGGAATAATACTTACTTTAACCAAAGGATGAGCATATTCTAAGACCCAGCTTACCGAGGCATGACCAGCTTCGTGAAAAGCTATTACTTTTTTTTCTTGTGGAGAAATTATTTTATGTCTTTTCTCCAGACCTCCAATTATTCTATCAGCAGCATCCATAAAATCCTGTTTGTCAATTTTTTTCTTGTTGTTGCGTGCTGCAATCAAAGCAGATTCATTACATACATTTGCTATATCTGCACCTGAAAATCCAGGCGTTTGTTTTGCAAGAAATTCAAGGTCAACAGATTTGTCAACTTTTAATGGCTTTATATGAACTACAAATATTGCTTTTCTTTCAACAAGGTCAGGCAATTCAACATGTATCTGTCTGTCAAATCTACCTGCACGAAGCAAAGCACTATCTAATACATCTGCACGATTTGTTGCAGCTAAAATAATAACACCTGCATTATTTGCAAAACCATCCATTTCTGACAACAGTTGATTTAAAGTATTTTCTCTCTCATCATTTGCTCCTGTCATAAAATTTTTTCCACGAGATCTGCCTACTGCATCTATTTCGTCTATAAAAACAATGCATGGTGCTTTTTCTTTAGCTCTTTTAAACATATCACGCACTCTTGATGCTCCAACGCCAACAAACATCTCAACAAAATCTGAACCTGACAGAGAAAAAAATGGGACATTAGCTTCACCGGCAACAGCTTTGGCAAGTAATGTCTTTCCTGTACCTGGAGGTCCGATTAATAATGCACCTTTAGGAATTTTACCTCCAAGTCCAGTATATTTTTTAGGATTTTTTAAAAAATCAACTATCTCCATAATTTCTACTTTGGCTTCTTCCAAGCCGGCAACATCTTTAAAACTTGTATTAACAGAAGTATCTTTATCAAACACCTGTGCTTTTGATCTGCCAATATTAAAAATCTGTCCTCCACCACCAGCACCACTGCCCATTTTTCGCATAAAAATCATCCATATTATAACTAAAACAGCAATTGGAATAAGCCAGCTAAATATTATGCTGTTCCAATCTTTTCTTATCTCAGGTATAATATTTATTTCAGGATAAGCATCCAAATCTTTTTCAAATCCGTCAATAGTTACAAATTTGTAAATAAAATATGATTTTTCATCTATTATTTCTTTGTCATAATTATTTCTTTTATCTTTTTTTATAAATATTTCTGCATATTCTTTGTTTATCACTAAAATTTTATCAACAGCATTATCTGTTAAAATTGTTTTAAACTTTTTTCTGGTTATTTCTTTATTACTATCTTTATTTCCTGTGAGGTTAGAAAATTGTATAACCAAAATTATAGCAATCAAAATACCATATATCCAGTAAAAACTTATTTTTGGTTTTTTAGGAATTTTAGTATCCTTCATTTTTTTATTTATTTCATCTTTTTTTGTTTGCCATGATGATTTTTTCTTATCTTTTTCAGCCATTATTTTTTTATTTAAAGTTCTAATTTTTGATTCCTAATTTTCAATTTTATTATTTATTCTAAAATCTAAATTATTCTATTTTTTTTATTAAAGCATCAGCCCATAAACTTTCTAATTTATAAAATTCTCTTATATCTTTTTGAAAAATATGAACAACTACATCAAAATAATCTAACAATATCCATTCGGCATTTTGAAAACCCTCTGTATTTAAAGGTTTAATTCCGATTATACTTTTTACTTCTGCTATAACTGACTCTGCAATACCTTGTACTTGTGTTTTAGAATTTGCCTCACATATAATAAAATAATCACAAACAGCATTTTTAATATCAGAAAGATTAGCAACAACAATTTGTTCACCTTTTTTTCCCTGGATGCTTTCAATAATTGTATTGACTAATATATCCTGTTTTTTTTTTTGCTTGTTTTTTTGCATTAAAATTATAATTTTGTGGCTACAAAGATACAACTTTTACTAAAATTAGAATAAATAGTTTATTTAAAATGAATAAAGATTAACAAAAAATACATATAATTTTACAAGGTGAATAAAATTTTACATAATTAGTATAATCTATAAAAAAAATAGATTTATTAATTTTAAAAAATAATAATTTTTGTAATGACAAATAATTTACATAAAATAATAGAACTAAAATCAGTTAATTCGACTAATAAGTATGCTACTAAATTGCTAAATAAGTCAAAAATTGAAGATGGCACAATAATTTTTGCAAACTTACAATATTCAGGCAAAGGACAGAAAAATAATTTGTGGGAAAGCGAACCTTATAAAAACCTGACTATCAGCATAATACTATATCCAAAATTTTTTTTAGCAGAGAAACAATTTTTGTTAAATAAAATTATTTCACTTGCTGTTTGCGATTTTGTTAAATCAATTGTTAAGCATAATAAGGTCTCTGTAAAATGGCCAAACGACATTTATATTGACAACAAAAAAACTGCAGGAATATTAATAGAAAATGTAATTAAAGGAAATATATTTGAAAATACTGTCATAGGAATAGGTATAAATATTAATCAAACTATTTTTAAAAGCAATGTTCCTAATCCTGTTTCTTTAAAAATTGCAACAGGAAAAGAGTTTAATATAAAAGAGTGTTTAAATAATTTATGTCTTTTTATTGATAAAAGATATACGCAACTAAAAAATAACCAACAGGATATTATTGACTATGACTATTTAAATTGCTTATATCATTACAAAAGTTTAGAAAAGTATAAATACAAAAAATCTATTATATATGCAAAAATTATTGGAATAGATAAGTTTGGAGAATTGGTTTTAGAGACAACAAATAAAAAAATATTAAAATGTGATATGAAAGATGTCTCGTTTATGTAAGTTTTTTGTATTCTGTCTTAGGCATACTGAAATATAATGGATTAAAAATAATATTAATACGTATTACTTATAAAAATTTGTGATATGATTTGTTAAGGATTTAACTGTATAAAAAGATTATGAAATTGTATTATTAACAGTTGTTAAAGCATCTTCTTCTTTAACTTTTTTTAAATTTTGAACTAATATATTAACAAAGTTTGTAAGAGGTTTTTTTGCGATAATTTCAAACATAGAATTAAGTTCTGCATTTAATATTAATTGAAAAGAACATTCATTGTCTTTATTAGATTTAATATAACAAATAATATTAAAATCAAAAGGCACTTTACCATCAGGAATAATAATAACCTCAGAGTAAGGCGTTGTCTCAAAGATACGTATTCCAATATCTGCCATTTCTTTAATAGTAAAAGAGCAAGTATTCTTAGTTGATTTCCAGTTAATAATTTGTTCAGGCATCAACTTTTTAAAGTTATTAAGATTACTAATAAAAATAAATATATCTTCACAGGAAGAATTATTAATGATTATTTTTTTACTTTTTATCTCAGTCATTTTTTTATTTTTTTGATTTAATTTCATTTTCCCAACCTTCAGGATTGTCGCGCCATTTTACTAATGATAATAAGTCAGATTCTCTAATATAATTATTATCTGCAGCTTGTTGAATTAATATATCGTAATCTAATAGAGTGATTAAAGGGCATTTGGCTTTTTTAAAATTTTCTTCAGATATTTTAAATCCATAAGTAAAAATAGCTATCATTCCTTGCACTTTACATCCGGTATCTCTAAGTACTTTAACAACTTCAAGACTAGTTCTGCCTGTAGAAATCAGGTCTTCAATAACAACGACAGATTGACCTGGTTTAACAACGCCTTCAATTTTATTGTTAAGTCCATGTTTTTTTTCTGATGCTCTAACATATACAAAAGGTAATCCCAAATCCTGAGCAACAAGAGCTCCAATAGCGATACCGCCTGTTGCAATCCCGGCAATAACATCAGGAGTTCCATATTCATCATTAATTCTTTTAACAAGTTCTTGCCTTACAAAAGTCCTGACCTTAGGAAAGGAAAGTATCTTCCTGTTATCACAATAAATAGGCGACTTCCAGCCAGATGCCCATGTAAAAGGTTTGGAAATATTTAATTTTATTGCTTTAATTTGTAATAAATATTCCGATATTTGTAAAGATATTTCTTTATTTTCTTTTTCTATTTTATTCATACTTATTTTTAATGATAATGCAAATGTATAAAGTTTTTATTATTAACAAACCAATTTTTTTAATAAAAGATATTAATAATTATCAAATCAAATCTAATGACTTGATTTATAGGTATAAACCTAATATGTCATTATCAAATATAGTTAAACAATTTGAGATGAGTAATTCTGAAAATTTATTTATTTACAACGATGATGTAAAAGAATTATTAAATATTTTTTTTAAAACTTTTAAATTAATAGATGCTGCCGGTGGATTAGTAAAAAATGCAAAAGATGAGATTCTGTTTATTTTCAGGTTGAAGAAATGGGATTTGCCAAAAGGCAAAATGGAAAAATATGAAATTCCTGAAAAAACTGCTATAAGAGAAGTAAAAGAAGAATGTGGGATATCTGGATTAAAAAGCATAAAAAAATTACCTTGCACATATCATATTTATAATTTAAAAGAAGAAAAAATTATAAAAAGAACATACTGGTTTGAAATGTATTGCCCCAAAAATGAAAATCCTATTCCTCAAACTATTGAAAACATTACTGTTGCAAAATGGCTTAACAAAAAACAAGTAATGCAGGCTCTTAAAAATACATATAAATCAATAAATGAATTAGTTAATTTTTATTATAATTCATAGCATGGCGAAGTCAGAACCGTTCGGCTGAGCTCACGCCGAAGCCAAACAGGTTATACGTTAAATTGACCTATCAGGTAACTGCCTGGATGATATGGTTCGGTATATTTTTCCTCCAATTGAAAGCTGTTCTTGTTTTATTTGTAACCAACAAATAAACTACTGTTACTTATTAATTCCTGTAAAACTTTATTTCATAAAAAATATGCTTTTCGGTTTAAAGGACATTTTTAATGCTTAAATTTTCTAAAAGGCTTATTATTGTAGTATTTAATAAAAGTCAAGTATTATGAATAAAAAGTTTGCATTTTTTGTGGGCATAAATACACGAAAAAAAATGG
>Ga0265594_1003213_pt1 | contig 11051 bp, 11 predicted proteins | sample saktaG_11_FD_190147 | JGI IMG/M metagenome (GOLD analysis project Ga0265594, IMG submission 190147) | Saline water microbial communities from Sakinaw Lake, British Columbia, Canada - sak_2011_5_24_80m | ecosystem: Environmental > Aquatic > Non-marine Saline and Alkaline > Saline ... | reverse complement strand
GGCTTGGCCGTTGTTGCCAATCGGGGTGCCCACCGCAATAAAGATAATTTGACTTTCTTTAATTGATTCTTGCCAATCGCCGGTGGGTAGCAACCGCTTAGTCCCAACAGTTTTTTTAACCAAAGAAGACAATCCCGGTTCATAGATTGGCGCTTGGCCTTTTTTAAGTTTAGCTAGTTTTTCTTGGTTGGCCTCAATTAGGAAAACGCGATTGCCCAAATCCGCCAAAACCACCGCCCAAGGCAAACCAACATAACCGGCACCAACAAAACAAATGGTATTTTTTTTGCCACCGCTTTATTTTTTTACTATAAAGACTGGTCTTTGGCAAGTTTTTTCAAGAAGAAATTACCAAGGATTTTATTAATAAATCTTTGGTTTAAGACCAGCCGCAAGCCTTCGCCAAGTAAAAGGCTGGTCGCCGCCCCGGTAACGCCCCAACGGGAGGACAAAACCACTGCCAATAAAAAGACCAAGACAAAATGGCCAATCGCCCAGGGGGTAAATTTTTTTACCTTGGTGGAATTTTCGATAATATTGGCCGCCAGGAAATTAAAGAACAGCAAAGGCAGAACCAGCCCTAAAATTTTTAGGGCCGGTACGGCCGGCAAATATCGGTCGCCATAAACCAGGCTTATAAAAGGGCTACCCCAAAAGAAGAAAATAATTAAGGGTAATAAAGACAGTCCCACGACCCCCAGGCTAATTTGATAATAGATTTTGGTTAATTTTTTCCTGTTTTGGATTAGTAATCGGGAAAAGGTTGGCGCTACCGCCAAAGAAACGGCCTGGGGAATTAAAATGCCAGCCTCTAAAAATTTTGACACCGAACCATAAATCCCGGCCCAATAATCACCCATAGTTTGGCCGATAGTAATTAGAGGAATACGAAGGTAGAAATTACCCATTACCACTAAAATGGCGAAAAACCGGCATTCTTGCCACACCAAGCGAACGGTTTTTTGGTTAAAACGGGGCCTAAGAGGCAAACTCATCCCTTTGGCTCGAACAATAACCCCTAAAGAGGTAATTGACAGGGCTAACAAATAGACGGCAAACAGCCAAGTAACGCCCAGACCCAAATAAACCGCCCCTGCCCCCATTAGGGCGCCAAGAGTGGAAAAAAACAAATTGGCGGCAATTCCTGTTACGACTTCTTCCCGAGCATTTTGGAAAGAAGAGATCAGGTGAATAATGTTATTGGGTAAAAAAATTAAAGAAAAAATCAGCAGAGAAACCAGCTTTTCCCCGGTTAGGCCCAAAATTAACCCCAAGGCAATTGTTAGCAAAAAGGTAATTCCGGCTAAGGCAATTTTTAAGCCCAAAAGATCGCGAAAATAGTCTTCTAAACGATCCAGGTGGCGAGGCAGGTTTTTTAGGATGTAGCGCTCGATCCCAAAGTCGGCCACCGGTAAAAAGTTGTAAACAAAACCCAGCACCCAGGCATAAATACCAAAATTTTCTACTGCTAAAGATCGGGCTAGAAAAATAAAATAAACAAAACCAATCGTTCGGCCGATAACCTGGCTAACGACTAAATAAAAGCCGTTTCGGGCAATCTTTTTCTCCATTGATTTTTATGATAGCATTTTTTTATTTTTTGATTTCTTTCAGGGGATTAAGCCAGAAGGGGGCACCAGTTTTTTCGATTACTTTTTCTTTTTTTCCACTGCCGTTATTTTGTTGCTGACGGTGAAAAAGTTCTTCGAAAGCTCCACCCTGACCGCAGGGGTTAAGGCATTTTTGGTGGAAACGCCAAACTGAAGGAGGGCACTTTTCTTTGTTCATTTTTAAGGTGAAAAAATTGCCGACAGGGCTTATTATATCAGAGATTTTTTTTACACCCCCGGGGGTGTAACGAGTGCTATACTAGTTTTATGAAATATATAAAAAGCCCTCTTTCTTTAAAAGAAATTAGCAGTTTTAATCAAGAGTATGGCGATTATATTAAAATTACCGCCGATATCGACAGGGGCGATTTGGTGGTCGGCTGTCCTCTTCACGTTGATGGCGAAAAAATTTTATTGAAAAAAGGCTCAAGGCAAGAGTTAATTTGGGGTGGGGGTTTAAATTTTGCCGGCAAAGAAATTGATTGTTCGGCGGTTTTAAATCTTCGCGCTAGTCAGGGCAACCCCAGCATGGAAATATTAGATCCCGAAAGGCGGGAAAAGTTTATTAATACGGTTAAAAATATTTTTAAGGCTTTATGGGACAAATAAAGAATAGCAAAAAAGCCGACGCCATTGGCAATCTTTACCGGGTGGCTCTGTTTTTGGCTCAGGGTAACCGCAACCTGGCCAAATCTTTCTTAGAAAAATCAGCCGCCGTTCTTAATAATGAAGAATTAGGCGATTTAGTTAAGGTTTTAAATAATTTTGACCAAGAATTTGCCTCGGTTGAAAAAGAAAAATATTGGGCCGAAATTGCCCTTGATCGATATAAAAAACTAATATTTACTAATCCCCGAAGTTAGTAAAGTCTAAAAAATAATGAATAGAAAACTTCTTCCCCTTTTAATTTTGATTTTTTTTAGCTTTCTTTTTCTTTTTCGAACTATTAGCAATATCACCACTATTCCTTTTCACGATTATGACGAAGCCCATCGGGCTGAAGGGGCGCGCAATATGCGCCAAGAGGGTTTTTTCTTGGCCCCCCTGGTAGGTAACCCCTATGGCAAAAACGCCAAAATAGGCTTTCCCTATTCTTTAGATGAAACTAAAACTCTTTTTGCTCAAACTGGCCGACCGCCCCTGGTTTTTAACTTAATGGCGATTTCATCAGGGTTTTTTGGCGATTATGAGTGGGCCTATCGTTTACCCAGCCTGTTTTTTGGCCTGGCCGTTTTTGATGCTCTTGCTTTAACCATTTATTTCTTGGCCAAAAAGAAGCCTAATTTCCTGGCCCTGGCGGTAGCCCTTCTGGCGCTAATTACTTCCTATGATTGGTGGTTATCGGCCCAGATGGCCCATCTTGACACTGCCGTTGCCCTTTTTACCGGCCTATCAGTTTTTTTGCTTATTATCTTTGCTCAAAACAAAAATAAGCTTCTTTTGCCTTTAGCCGGTCTTTCTTTGGCTCTGGCCATTCTTGCCAAAGGCCAGCCAGCCGTAATTTTTTTGTTTCCTTTTGTTTACCTTTTGTTGGTCAAAAAGATTAGCCCTAAAGAGGGCTTAACCTTGTTGGCAACCACCTTAATTGTTCTTCTTCCTTGGATAATAAGTTTTGACAAACTACTTGGCCCTGGTTCGTGGCTTAAAACCTATTTTGGCCGATATGTTAGTTCCCCAGCCTCAACTAAAATCGGCGGTGGCGACCCCACCCAAGCCGCCCCCATTTTTTGGTATTTGCGCTGGTGGTTTGATTCGCTTCGCCCCGGTATTTTCCTATTTGGAGCCTTTTTCTTGTTGGATTTGGTCAAAAGAGAACTTTCTTGGCAAAAAATCGCCCTCCTTGCTTATATTTTCGGCGGTTTTGGCCTGTTTTCTTATGCTAAAAGCAAGGTTTGGTGGTATGTTTTGCCAATCATTCCCGCCCTGTCTTTTTATCTTTATCTTGCCGTTACCGACTATTTAAAAGAAAGAAAACACGGCCTGGTTAATCTTTCCTTGGCCATTCTCATCGCCTCTCTTCCCCTGTTCCTTTTCCGCTCCAACACTATTTCTTTAACTTATGGCCTTTCCACAACGGCTCTGGTTTTTCTGATTCTAAAATTACCTATTACTGATTACCTATTACTGATTACCAGGAAAAAGAAATTGTTTTCTGATCTGGCTTTATCTTTATTACCAACCCTTTCTTTTTTAATTAGCTTAACCCTATTTTATCTCCACTTTCCCGCCCCCACCCCCAATCACCTCGAGACTAAAAGTGTTGGCCAATTTTTCCAAACTCTTCCCCATCCTAAATGCCTCTGGGTGGAAGAAGATTTTCCCTACGAGGCCATTCTTTACTATTCCAAAGTGGGCCAGCTTGACTATCTTGATGATGATTCCATTCTTAATCCTGCTTGCCAAAACTATCTGGCGACCGACAAAGACCTAGAAAGCCTTAATCTTCTTTACCAATCCGGCCCCGTCAGGTTGTACGAAATGGATAGCGCTTCTTATTTGGAATAGCGCAATTTATTGCGCGCCAACCCTCAGCGCAAACTAAAGTTTGCTACTTCAAAAAATATCGGAGTAGCGGGCTTACAGCCCGCGCCTTTTCTCCTCCCGCCATCCCGGCCCCTCCTCTCCCGTCATCCTGAACTACCGAAGGAGTTCATCCTGAGCTTGTCGAAGGAGCTTGCCCTGAGTTTATCGAAGGGTCATCCTGAACCAAAGCCATGTACTGAACCTGTCCTGTACCGAATGGTACTGGGATGGTACTGTGGTGGTTTCAGCATCTGTATTTATTTTAATTCTTTAATTAGCCTTTCCGGTAAATTTCTTATGATTGGATGAAAACTAACCGGAACCAAGTATCTAATATCCTCTTCCAGGGCCCGGCTTTCCATTTTTTGTAAAAGCCGAATTAATTTTTGTCTTTCCTTTTCGGTTAACTTAAAATATTTTCTTAAGTTTTTATCACGAAGAATAAAGTAGATATCAAAAAAATCTCTAGACTTTTGCCGCGATAAAACCGCCTGCGTTTTTTCTTTAACCATCAATTCCGGCGCCAAGGTTATTAACCGGTAGGCGGGAATAATCTCTGGTGAAACAAGTTGGTTTTGCCCTTTTAAATCTTTTTTGCGAAAAGAAATCTCATTACGAATGGTAATTTTTCTGTTAAAGATGTTAAACGACAAATTAGCTAGCCATCCTCCGCTGGTAGCCTTAGATTCTAAAAGAGAATTATTAATCCCTTCCTCTTTAATACCAAGCATGGTCTCTATAAGAATATCCTCATACTTTGTGCCATTTTGAATACCACTAAAATCTAAGTCTTCAGAAAAACGGGGAGAATTGAAGACAATTTTTAGAGCTGTTCCTCCTTTGAACAGAAAATTTCCACTGCCGCTTTGTCGATAGAACCATTTCAAAAAAAGATTTTGCAGGTACTCTCTAATAACGTTTTCTATGCCGGTTTGCTCTTTTCCGGCAATCTCTTTTATCACTTGGTAATCAATCATTTTTTTGCTTTAAAATGTCCCTTCCAAAATTTTAGTAATTTATTACCGCCGAGCCTCTTTAGAAAGCTGTTTAATTGTTTTTTATTAATTTTACTAATATCGATTCGGTCGTTCCACTCTCTTTGATTTATTTGTTGATAATAGGCGTAATCGGCCAAGGCTTTTTCCGGTACGGCGATATTAACCTTGCCTGACTCTACAGCATAGGCCCTATAGCCAAAGAAACCGGTTTTTTTAATTGAGCGATAAACAAACTGTTTGTTTTCTATTTTGAATTCTTGGGTTTTTTTGGTGGTTACCGAAGTGATAGTGTAAACAGTTTCGGGAATTATATGATGGAACGATAAAGCCGATTCTAAAGAAACGTAAGAAGGGGTATAGATGTTGTTGGCGATAGCAAAATCGTGGGGAAGGTTTTCTGTGAAAGCGTAAAAACCCTTCCTTAGCCTGGTGAGAAAGTTGTTTTGAGTATTGTAAGATAAAAAAGATTGACAATTTTGTTTATTAGTGTCAAATAGTTGTTGTAGATCGTGGGCGGTAAAAATTAATAATCCCATGCCCAGTAGTTTTTTTCTTACCTCTTCCCGTTTCAGTTTTCGCATAATTTTATGCTAGAACAGAAATGTATGCTTGTCAAGCTGGGCCTGTTTCTCCTCTTCTCTTCCGCCCCTTTCTGTCATCCCGGCGAAGGCCGGGATCTGTCTTGGAATTTAATTGGAGTAGCGCAATTTATTGCGCGCCAACCCTCAGCGCAAGCTTCCGCCCAAGGCGGATCAGTCTCGGGTTGAAAAGCTTGCCGCTTCAAAAGATAGACTAGCGGGTTTTCTACCCAAGGCGGACAGGTAGCCCGCGCCACATTATTTTTTTATACACACCGACCCCACAGCCTGAGACTATGACGAGAAATTTTAGTTTTGAAGGTATTTTACCGCTCGGTTATATTCTTCAACATAATTATTTACGTATGCCTCAATAAAATTTTCGTTTTCTATTAATGGCAGCAAATCATTTTTAAAATCGGTCATAAACTTTTTTTCTAATTTTTCAATTTTTTTATCCAGCATTACTTTTAGACGGTTATAGTTGAGGTTTGGCTTTCCTAAAATATCTTTAATACGGTTAATGTTTGGCTTTATGTCTTGTTTTAAATACCACAATAAATCGAAATAGTCTCGTCCTTTAATGGTTTGTCGGTTATCTTTACCTTTCTTAATATCGCGTTGAAAAATGGCAATAACTTTCCCGGCCATTAAATTCGGTAAATCGTAGTGTCGGGCAATGAAGTTAAAGTTATACAAGGATTTTGAGCTCATTATGGTGTTAAAGTTTTCCGATGGATTTATACTTAAGTCTAGCTTCACATATAGCCGGTTGGATTCTTCCTCGCTTGACAATCCCAAATCTTGCAAAACAGGAAACTTCAATAATATTTGTTTCCCATCTTGCTTAACTGATATTTCTAATTCGTTGTATTGATATTTTCTTTCAAAAAATTCTCGCAGACTGCCGGCGAGTAAAGATGAATCGAGTTTCTTCTCGTAATCAAAATCTAAGTCCTCAGATAATCGAGGTAGATTATAAAAATGACGCAGACAGGTGCCGCCGGTAAAAATTAATTTTTCTTTATAGCGGTCGGTGGTATATATAAAAAACAACACATAGGCCTGTAAATATTCTTTCAACAAATTTCGCAAATATAAGCGATTATTACTTTTTATTCCAGCTTGGCTTAAAATTTTTCTTAATTCGGCTTTGATCATGGCTGAAAAAGTAAATCAGGCAACTTTTTATATTTTTTAATCTCAACGTTTTGGCAAAAATCATTGAACCTTGATTTATCTTCGGGTTTTAGCTCTTCTAAATTAAGCCGGAAAGAATCCAATAAGGGTTTATCGATATTTTTTTCGCGGTATAATTTCAAATATAAATAATCAAACAACGCTTTAGCAACGCCGGCTTGTTTTACTGCAAACTCACCCTTTTCCTTGATTTCAAAATCAGTAAATAAATCTTTGTTAATATTACGATAAACAAATCGCCCCAGCTCATTTTCATAATCTCTTTTTGTTTTTAGAGTAACAGAAGTGTAAGCAAAAACGCTTTCGGACAAAATTCCATGTTTTTGTAAGATGTATTCTAGGCTTAAATAAGAAGGAAAGCGAAGGTGATTAGCAATAAACTCTGCATAAACCTCCCGATCTTTAACGCGGTTATAGTAGTCTGCGGTCACATAAAGCCCTTTCTTTAATTGAATAATTTTGCCTTGGTTAATCCAACGAGATATATTTTCGTATAGAGCCTTTTTATTAATATTAACGATCTGATCCAGTGTAGACCGATCAAAATAACTTAAATCGGCCAATTGGTTTAGTTTTTGGACTTGATTCATATTTTCTATATTTTATACCATAATTATGAATCAAGTCAATAATTGTTCTTTGTTTATTATAACGCCTCTTCCTTTCTTGTCATCATCCTGAACTCGCCCGCCCGCCTCAATGCGAAGCTTTGGGCGTGGCCTGCCCGCCGTAGCCTTGGCGAAGTCTGGGGATCTGAATTTATATGGAGTAGCGCAATTTATTGCGCGCCAAACCGTCAGCGCAAGCTAAATCTTGCTACTTAAAAAGTTGGACTAGCGGGCTTTCCACCCAAGGCGGACAGGTACCCCGCGCCCTTTCTTTCCCGTCATCCTGAGGTCGCCTCAAGCGACCGAAAGATCTCATCTTTAAACCTTAAGCTATGGTTTTTATCCCCTATTACCAGCCTAATCCTTGCTTGTGCGGCCGATAACACCATATATAAGATACCTACGAATCGTTAGTTTGCCTCAACTACCTTATATTTTTTGTTTCTAGAAATAACCTGTGTTCTTGAAAAATATTTTTTCAACCATTCTTCATAAGGGATAAATTGGTTAGCGACGATAACAAGTTTTCCATTGTTATTTAACCCCTCTTTTGCCTCTTTAAAAAATCGGTTAACTGTTTGGTAATTAACTTTTTTGCCAATATGAAAAGGGGGATTGCTGACAACTAAATCATATTTGGATTTTTTGTCAAAATAGTTATCTGTAGTTGAAAAAACGCTAGCGTTATTAATTTTACCTTCTATAATATTTTTTTTAGCTGCTTCTACAGCAAAACGATTAACGTCAATCATATCAACATGCTTTGCTCCCATTTTAGCCAGGTAAATTCCAATTGCCCCGTAACCACACCCCCAGTCAAGGATTTTTTTATTAGAAAAGCCTCTAATGTTTTCCAGTAAAAATCTAGTTCCCTCATCAAGTTTATTGTAAGAAAAAATCCCCGGCAAAGTATAAAAAGAATAATTTTTGTTGGCAATATTAACGCTAAGCTCACACCAAGAGTTTGGTTTTATACCCTTTTCCTCCATCCAAACCTGTTTCCTTTTTCTCTGTGGATTTTTAGTCCCCTTGGTAATACGATTACCTGCCTTATAGCCTAAAATTTCTATTTTATTAAACAATTTACCAGCATCTTTGATGGCTGTTTTAATTCCGCTTTTATTTGCCCCGGCTAGGTATATTTGACCATTATTTTTTAATACATCATAAGTTTCTAATAGCATTCTTCGATAAAAATCTCGACCGCGGCTAAACTCTATTGCTAATAAAACAGAATCAAATGTTTCTTTATAATTAGGCAGCAGATTAACTTCGGGGATTATTTTGGCGTTGGTGATATTATGTAGTTGCAGTGTCTTTTTAGTAGCTTTTAATGCGAGCGAATCAATAGAATATAAAAAAAGCCGGTTTTTTGGTTTTTGGCAGGAGAGAAAAACCGCAAGAGCGCCATTGCCGCAACCTAGCAAAAGGATTTTGCCCAACGACATTCTTTTCACGAACTTCGCCAACAAAGCCTGTTTTGGAGATACCCTGTCCCAATATGGAAACCCGGCAATCCTAGCAAATTGGATATCAGAAATTTTTTTATTACTCATGTTTTATTGATGAAATATCAGGAATGGCTCATTGTGTAACGATAATTATTCCTACACAGCATTATAAACGATTTAGTTTAATAAGAATGAGGTTGTTTATGTTTTTCTTTATTGTTCCGTTTTTTCTAATCCCGGCGAATGCCGGGATCTGAATTTATATGGAGTAGCGCAATTCATTGCGCGCCAACCCTCACCGCAACCTAAAGCTTGCCGCTTCAAAAAATAGACTAGCGGGCTTTCCACCAGAGGCGAACAGGTAGCCCGCGCCCTTTCTCTCCCGTCATCCTGAGGTCGCCTCAAGCGACCGAAGGATCTCGTGCTAGCAATTCAACAATTTAACAATGTAGCCATTTATCCTTTATGCTAAAATCTAAAAGTAATGACCAAGCCCTATTTTTCCTTCATTATTCCCGTTTATAACGAAGAGGACAACGTTGCCCCCCTTCATAAAGAAATTGTTGCTGTTGCCAAGAAATTAAAAAAAGCTTTCGAGGTTATTTTTGTCGACGATGGCTCAAGCGACAAAACGCTAGAAAATTTGAAAAAACTCTCCCCTGTTAAAATTTTGGTATTGCGGAAAAATTCCGGCCAGTCAGCCGCCCTAGATGCCGGTATAAAGGCGGCCCAGGGGAAAATCTTAATTACCATGGATGGTGACGGCCAAAATGACCCGGCTGATGTGCCAAAAATGTTAAAAAAACTAAACGGTTTTGATGTTGTTTGCGGTTGGCGCCACCAGCGAAAAGACCCATTTACCAAGCGCTTTATTTCCCAAGGGGCCAAGTTTTTCCGTTCTTTTTTGGTGGCTGATAAAATTCATGATGCCGGTTGTACCTTAAGAATTTATAAAAGAGAGTGTTTTAATGGTCTGGACTTATATGGGGAAATGCACCGGATGATTCCGGCTCTTTTAGCCTGGAACGGTTTTCGTCTGGTCGAAGTAAAGGTTAACCATCGCCTCCGAAAAAGCGGCCAAACTAAATATTCCTGGCAAAGAACCTTCAAGGGTTTTTTGGATATGCTTGATGTTTGGTTTTGGCGCAAATACCAGGCTCGGCCCCTGCATCTTTTTGGCAGTGCCGGCCTTTTTTTAATCAGCTTTTCTTCTTTTTTTGGTCTTTATCTGGTAATAAAAAGATTGTTCTTTAATTATAGTCTCGCTGATAAAATCTGGCCCCTAATTGCCGTTACCGGCTTTATCACCGGTATTCAACTTCTAGTTTTTGGCCTTTTGGCTAATTTAATTATTAAAAGCGAAAAAAAACACGACTTTTATCGGGTGAAAGAAGTAATTAGTAACTCGTAATCCGTAACAGGGGTAAAATGCCTAAAATCAAGGATTTTTATCAACTTAAAGCTTGGGAGAAAAGTCACCAATTAACAATTTTAATTTACAAAATTACTAAAGATTTTCCCAAAGAAGAAAAATATGGTTTGACCGATCAGCTAAGAAGGGCGGCCAGTTCTACTGGAGCCAACATCGCCGAAGGTTTTGGTCGATATCATTTTGCTGATAAAGCTAAATTTTACTATCAGGCCAGGGGGTCTTTAAAAGAAGTTCAAAATTTTATTTTCTTAGCAAAAGACTTGGATTATCTTGATAGCGAAAAAGCTGAAAATATTTGTCAAGAAATTAAATCTTGTGAAATGCTGATTAACGGCCTTATTCGTTCCGTAAATAAGCAAAAGTAGCCTGTAATTAGTAATACGTAATTCGTAATAAAGGGAAAAAAATACATGTTACGAGTTACATGTTACATATTACAGATTACATATTACAAGTTACCTATTACTGATTACAAGTTACCTATTACTAATTACTTATTACGAATTACATGATTTATCTTGTTACCGGTTCAGCCGGCTTCATTGGCTTTCATCTTTCCCAAAAGCTCCTTGAAGAAAACCATCAAGTCATTGGCGTTGACAATTTAAACAACTACTACGACCCGACCCTTAAAAAAGCCCGGCTGGAAAT